>Ga0209607_1000033_pt1 | contig 115796 bp, 102 predicted proteins | sample AD_UKC117_MetaG_FD_184413 | JGI IMG/M metagenome (GOLD analysis project Ga0209607, IMG submission 184413) | Active sludge microbial communities of municipal wastewater-treating anaerobic digesters from Hong Kong - AD_UKC117_MetaG (SPAdes)... | ecosystem: Engineered > Bioreactor > Anaerobic >... | reverse complement strand
GTTCTGAACGTTTCCGCGTTATGAGCGATGGCCGAATCCAAGCGACGGTTAACGGTTCTGCTGCTGCTCCGTTGTTTTCATGGAGTGGCGATACCGATAAAGGTTTCTACAGTGCAGGAGCCGACCAATTTGGAATTGTAACCAATGGAATTCAACGTTTAAACATTACCAACAGCGAATTGGTGGCCAACGATCCAGGCAATGATGTGGATTTTCGCGTTGAAACTTCTGGCAATGCCAATGCTTTGTTCATTGATGGCGCAAACGACAACATAGGAATTGGTACCGGTACCCTTAATAATAGTGCACAATTAACATTGGGCGACTCCAACCGTGGTATCTTGCTGAATCAAGTGGCACTTACCGCCACCACTTCGGCTTCCCCAATCAGTTCTCCGGCTACAGGGCTTTTAGTATATAACACAGCGACTTCTGGTTCTGGAGCCACAGCTGTTGCCCCCGGACATTACTATTGGAATGGATCGCGATGGGTTGCCATGGATGGAACCAATGGTAAGGACTGGTCCTTGACTGGAAATTATGGAACCAACACTACCAACAACTTTTTAGGAAGTGTGGACAACGTAGGGCTTGTTTTCAGAACAAATAATACCGAAAGAATGGAAATTGAGGACGACGGACAGGTAAATATTGGTTTTGGAGCAACTACCAGCACTACCGATTTCCAATTTGAAGTACAAGCTACTGCTACCAATGGAACAGCCATTGCCGGGTATGGGTCTGGTACAGGATATGGAATCCGAGCCTACAACTCTGCTTCGGGAGCCGCTTTTAGAAGCTTAACAACCAATTTTATTGCCGACTTAATATCTCAAAACACTAGAGTTTCAGACGGAACAAACTTAAGTGCAGGTATTGTATCAGCTGCCAATGGCGAAAGCTTGAACTATTACGATACCACAGGAGGTAGTTTTAATGGAACCAACTTTGGTGGTGCTGGTATCGCCAAAAGTACTACAGGAACCGGAATCATTGGTACCGGAAATGCGAGAACCTCGGTAGTTTATGATCCCTCAGGTTCGGGTATAGGAGGTTCTGGAGATGTATTGGGTGTTTTTGGGTATGCAGGTAATGGTGGAGTTGCCAGTGCCAACCGCGGAAACGCAGGAGCAAGATTTGACCTCGACGCCGATAATAATGTTACCACTACTACAGGTTCTGGCGCTACTAGAGCCTCAGCCACCTTGGCAGGATTTAACAACGTTCAACCTTCCGGCACCTCCAACTCTAGGGATAGTTATTTTGGTGGTTACTTTAGCGGTGGTAGTCAAGGCTCTGGAACACCTGCCTATGCCTATGTTGGGATGCGCTACAATACCAATTCATCCGGTAGCTCTGGTACCGATTATAAAATTATTGGTACCGGTACGGTGTCTACCTTGATCAATGATGAAAACAATGTACCCAGGGTCATGTTCGCTCCTGAAGCACCAGAAATTTTCTTTCAGGATTTTGGTGTTGGACAATTGGTGAATGGAGAGGCCAGAATTAATTTGGATCCCATCTTAAAAAGAAACATTTACGTAGACAAAAACCATCCCATTAAAGTGTATGTTACCTTGGAAGGCGATTGTAACGGCATTTATGTGACTAACAAATCGTCCGATGGCTTTACCGTAAAAGAATTACAAGGAGGAACTAGCAATGCAGCCTTTTCTTGGCAAATCGTTGCCAATAGGGCAGATACTAAAGATGCCAGCGGTAATGTAATCTCCAAAAATGTGGGCTTGCGTTTACCCGTAGGACCAGGACCTTTAAAAAGCAAACCACTTAAAGAGATAAAGCAGAATGAACTGCCTTCCGATACCGGAAGCAGCGCTGGTCCGGCTAATTAAAAATTAACGGCCAATACATATATTGTAAAAATCCTGCTGGTGTCCCGGCAGGATTTTTAGTTTTTGCACGTCCACATCCCTTAATTTTGAACTAACAAGAGAAAGTCAATTCTATTACATCGTCTTTTTTTTTACGTTCATCGAAAATCCGTTAACTATTAACCAACTTGTCTAACTTCCACTATACCTTTAATCTTCCTATAACTTTATTAAAACCAAGGCAATATGAAATCATTTACCCCATACTTGATTTCCAAATCGATCCTATGCCTACTTTTTGCCGGTTTTACAATGCATGCCCAAGTGGGAATCAACACAACGACTCCTGCAGGGGGCAGTCTCCTGGACGTGGACAGTGCCAATAAAGGCATCCTGATTCCACGGATTGACATTAGCAACCTCAATGCCATCTCCCCAGTTACTGGCGGCAGCACGACAAGTTTGTTGGTTTACAATACCAATAGTACAACTGGTCCGGGCTATTTCTACTGGAATGGATCACGATGGGTACGCATTGATGGGGAAAACGATTGGAAGCTTACAGGCAATGCAGGTACCACCGTTGGCACTAATTTTTTAGGGACCACAGACGGTGTGGATGTCGTACTTGCTACCAATGGCTCAGAGAATATGCGTTTGGTGAACGGTGGGCAGGTTACCGTTAATACTACCACTCCCCTTTTTTCTGTTGACCGATTTACCTCGGTAGGCGCTACAAATGAGAGTGCCATAAATGGCTATTCCTCTGGATCTTCCGGGATTGGTGTGTACGGGGAAAACAGCACAGATAGTGACGGTGTCGTTGGGGTTTCCAGTACTGGTATTGGAACCGTGGGTGTTAGTAATGCAGTAGGCGTGCTGGCACAAACAGCATCCAACGGATATGGTGTGTACGGGTATGCAAGCGATGCAAGTGGCTATGCAGGGCGTTTTAGAAATACCGATGCATCAGGGATTTCGATGGCTGTTACCGGTCAAGGAAATCCGTTTCTCGCATACATTGGAAGCTCAGCAACATTCTATGGATATAACGGATTGGTGGCCATTGGTGATATAGGTCAAGGTTTATCTGCCTCGGGAGGCGATTTAACGGCTTCCTATATCGCAGACGAAGGTGTTTTTGGGTACGGCCCAGATCTTGGGGTGGTAGGGTATTCCGATAATTCCAACAACGCTGGAGGGGGTTATTTTGATAATAATGCCAGTGCCTATGCTTATATTGGATATAGAACTATGGGCACAAACTATAAAGTGCTCGGAAGCGGCACCATGAGTACCATCGTTAAAGACACAAACAGTAAACCCGTCATCATGTTTGCCCCAGAAGCCCCAGAAGTATTTTTCCAGGATTATGGAACAGGAAGGTTAACCAATGGGGTAGCTTATATTAAAATAGATCCCACTTTTGCAAATAATATCCGGGTAGACAAAAACCACCCTTTGAAGGTTTTTGTTCAATTAGAAGGGGATTGCAATGGCGTATTTGTAACGGATAAATCGGCAAATGGTTTTACCGTTAAAGAACTACAGGGGGGAAATTCCAATGTTCCATTTACATGGACCATTACGGCAAATAGGGCCGATGAAGTAACTACATTAAAAGATGGAAGTCCCGAAATATCTATTTACAGCACCCTTCGCTTTCCCGATGCTCCTCCACAACTAGTGAAAAAAGAATTCAAAAAGTCTTCTGCAGCCTATGCCGAGGAAAATTCAAGATTGCAGTACGTCCAAAAAAAGAAAGGGCAAAAATAGCTATCTAAAGTGTTTAAACGTTACATAAAAAGGCCGCTTCTTTAGATAGTTGAGGTCTTTTTCGTTCTGATAAGCCTCTCTTTCAAAAGAAATATGCCGGTAGGCTTCGTATCGATTCCCGTATTGGGCCCAACGCAGTAAAAATTCCAAACCATACCATACGAAGAAAAAAACGATTCCCAATTCGGCCTGCTGTCTCAGGTGAATCCGTTCGTGATTCATGAAAACGACATCATGGACCAATTCCCGGTTTCGCAAAATAAGGAAAGGCCAGAGTGCCATCCCAGAAAATTTCTTCCGAAGCAAAAAACGATTCACCCATACTAGCATCAGCACAAGGTACAAATTTGGTACCTTTGCAGTGTGACCTTCCACAACAAAAACATACCCTTGGAAGAGGGCGATTTCTACTTCACCCCCGAAGGCTATCGTTGCTTTACGGAACAGTACCTCCTAAAGCGTGGCTATTGCTGTGAGAGTGGATGCAAGCATTGCCCTTACGGATACAATAAAAAAACCAATTCTCAATCGTGATGCCCATGACCTTTCAGGAAGCTATTCAACAAGGAATCCCCGCTACCCTACCGCAAGCAGAACCGTTCGATCCTTCTGTGAACCATGCCCCAAAGCGAAAGGCTATTTTAACCCCTCAGGAACAAAAACTAGCTCTACAAAATGCCCTGCGTTATTTTGAGCCAAAGCACCATGCCAGCTTGCTACCCGAATTTCGGCAGGAACTGGAAACTTATGGACGTATTTATATGTACCGATTTCGCCCTAAATACCCCATGCACGCAAGGGCTATCGATGCCTATCCGGGAAAATCACTACAGGCAAAGGCCATCATGCTCATGATCCAAAACAACCTGGACCCAGCCGTAGCACAACACCCTCACGAATTGATTACCTACGGCGGTAATGGAGCGGTATTCCAAAACTGGGCTCAATACCTGTTGACCATGCAATACCTGAGTGAAATGACCGACGAGCAGACCTTGGTGATGTACAGTGGCCATCCCTTAGGCCTGTTTCCATCCCATCCCAATGCTCCCAGGGTGGTCATTACCAACGGCATGATGATTCCCAATTACTCTCAACCGGACGATTGGGAGCGCTTTAACGCGTTGGGGGTTACCCAATACGGACAGATGACGGCGGGAAGCTATATGTATATTGGACCACAGGGAATTGTGCATGGGACCACGATTACGGTCCTTAATGGGTTTCGGAAAATTGGCAAAAGCCCCAAGGGCGGACTTTTCGTTACCTCGGGATTGGGCGGCATGAGCGGTGCCCAACCCAAAGCCGGTAGCATTGCTGGCTGCGTAACCGTTTGCGCCGAAGTTAACCAAAAAGCCACCCATACCCGCCATAGCCAAGGCTGGGTGGACGAAGTAATTTCAGACTTAAACCAATTGACGGCCCGGGTTAAACAAGCTCTTTCACAAAAAGAAACCGTATCCATAGCCTACGACGGCAACGTGGTGGACGTATGGGAGCATTTTGATAAGGAAAATCTGCAAATCGATCTGGGTAGCGACCAAACTTCCTTGCACAATCCTTGGGCAGGAGGGTATTACCCTGTGGGCATGAGCTACGAGGAATCGAATGCCCTAATGGCCAATAACCCCCAATTATTTCGGGAAAAAGTTCAGGAAAGTTTACGCCGCCAAGCCGCAGCCATCAATAAGCATACCGCCAAAGGCACCTACTTTTTTGATTATGGAAATGCCTTTTTATTGGAAGCTTCCCGCGCAGGAGCCGATGTAATGGCCAAGGACCCCAGTGGGCAAAGGGAATTTCGTTATCCCAGTTATGTTCAAGACATTATGGGGCCTATGTGCTTCGATTATGGGTTCGGGCCCTTCCGGTGGGTTTGTTGCTCTGGCAAGCCCGAGGATCTTGCTAAAACCGACACCCTTGCCACCCAAGTGTTGGAAACACTCAAAAAACAATCCCCTAAAGAAATTCAACAGCAAATGGCAGATAACATCCAATGGATCAAGGGCGCCCAGGAAAACAAATTGGTGGTAGGCTCGCAAGCCCGAATCCTGTATGCCGATAGTGATGGTCGCATCCAAATAGCATCGGCTTTCAACAAAGCCATTGCCGAAGGCATCATTGGCCCAGTGGTATTGGGCCGCGATCACCACGACGTTTCCGGCACCGATTCGCCTTATCGAGAAACCTCCAACATTTACGATGGCAGCCGATTTACGGCAGATATGGCCATTCAGAATGTAATTGGCGACAGTTTTCGTGGGGCTACTTGGGTAAGCATCCACAATGGTGGTGGCGTGGGATGGGGCGAAGTGATTAACGGTGGGTTCGGTATGGTTCTTGATGGGAGTAAGGAAGCCCAAACCCGATTGGAACAGATGCTGTTTTGGGATGTCAATAACGGTATTTCCAGAAGGGGGTGGGCCCGCAACAAAGAAGCTATTTTTGCCATACAGCGCGCCATGACTCAACAACCCAACTTAAAAGTAACGCTTCCCAATGTTGTGGATGAACAATTATTTGAGTAAATTTAGCATGCTATGAACAAAAGAATCTTTTTACCACTGCTCGTGCTGCTTTTGGCAGCCTCCTCCTGTACCTCGGTACGGGTGGTTACCGATTATGACCGCAATGCCAATTTTGGCACTTACCAGACTTTCGCTTTTTACAAACCAGGGATCGACAAAGCTAAGATCAGTGACCTGGACAAAAAACGCATCCTTCGTGCCATCGATGCCGAACTTATGGCAAAAGGCATGCAAAAAAATGAAAAACCCACTATTCTAGTAAGCATCTTTACCAAAGAAAGTGAACGCGTAGATGTGTACCACAATAACTTTGGATGGGGATGGGGATGGAATCCTTGGTGGTATGGCGGGTATTATGGAAATTCCGTTTCCAGAACTACCGAAGGCACTCTCTACATCGACTTTATCGATGCCAACACCAACGAATTGGTATGGCAAGGAATGGGTACCAGCCGCTTAATTACTTCCGGAGATGTGGAGGCCAAAGAAGAACGCATCAAGGAGATTGTACACGAAATCCTGGCCAAATATCCTCCCAATCAATAGAAAAGAAAAGACTCCATGATCCATAAAGCTCCTATTTTGGGAGCTTTTTTTTGGAGCCTCCCTCTCCAATACCAGCAAATTAGCCCTGTTTGATTGTTTGGATTCCAGTCAAGGGTTTTTTCCATTTTTTATCACGGGGAAAAACCCCTTTATAAAAACAACTAATGTCCTCTTTTTCAGTATCTTTATAGTACCGTTCTTTGTACAACAAATTTAATCACACCTATCATGAAAAAATTATTTACTCTTTGTATTGCTTTATTAAGCGTAACTGCCTGGGCACAGGACTATATGTTTGTGCATACGGCAACCGCTGCAAGTCTCTCTGCAGACCTTACTTACATCGACAATCCTTTGTTGAATGGCAATCCCGGCGCACAATTGGTCTTTTCCCATGTATGGAACCCACCTGGGTCTATTGGGGTGTACAATGACCACCGCACCGGCCTGTATTACGATTCCGTTGAAGGAAAATGGGGCATTTACAACGAAGACGCCACCAACATGGTTGAAGACTCTTCCTATTTTGTTTATGTAGAGCAAGGCACTGAAATTTTCCAACACATTGCCGATGCTGGAAACCAGGGTTCCGATCCTTCCTACACGGTATTGAACCACCCAGACATCAATGGAAATCCGGAAGCACAGGTAGTCGCTTCCACCTACTACAATCCTAATAGCTCCAGAAATGATTTCAATTACGGTACTTGGTACGACGGGGCTAACTGGAACCTTTACACTGAAGATGCCTCTTCCATCCAATTTGGCGATGCCTTCTTGGTAGCCATCAACAGTCCTTCCACAGTAGCCTATCGCCACGTTGCAGCTGCCGGAACCGTTGTGAGCAATTGGACCAACATCAGCCATCCGTTGTTGGACGGCAACTCAGATGCACGTTTTGTGTTTTTCCACAACTGGGGTGAAAGCGGACAGACCTCTAACGTAGTCATCAACAAAACCATGGGAGCTTGGTATACCGGAACTAATTGGGCTATCTATAATGAGGATGGCACTTCCTTCTCTACAGATGCAGAGTTTGACCTATTGATTTTTGACCCTTCCCTTGGCACCAACGATTTGAACATTGCCCAAGTAAGCTTGGCTCCTAATCCAGTGAGCAGCAGCACTACGGTAACTGCCACGGAAACCATTAAGCAAATTGCCATTAGCAATGTTTTGGGACAAATCGTGAAAGTAATCAACGGAACTGGGACCCAACAAACCATCGACCTTAGCTCTTTGTCCTCCGGACAGTACTTTGCCAGCGTGACCACCGAAACTGGCTCGCAGGTCATCAAACTATTGAAACAATAAGCTTAAGTTGAGCGAATCCTAAATTCTCTACTATTTTGGATTTAAAAAGGCCGCCTTTAAGGGCGGCTTTTTTTATGAACTTATCAGGAAAGGTTTATCGGTAATTTTCTTCCGGGGGAAGCGACAGCGGTTTTTCGGTACTGCGCAAAGGGACTCCTTGCAACAAAGGCTCCACAGCAGCATAATCGCGGATAACTTTTACCGCCAAAAAGCAAAGTGGGATCCCAATCAAGCTCCCGCCCATGTCCATTTGGGTAGCGGTAAGGATTTCTTCGGCTGTTTCCACATGCATCGAAATACGAAAGGAGAAATTTCCATACAAATTGTTAAGCACCCAAAGTGCCCACCACCAACCTATAAATAGGGTACTTAGTTTGGGGCGTAAAGCCACGCCATTATTAGGAAGGATGGCTTCAGACTTCTGGTAAAGTTCCTGCATGATTTGGTAGGGCCAAAACAAGTTCAGGATGGGTACAAACCAACTCCCTGCAGCCCATCCTTCTTCACGATTAAGTCGGGGTACCAATAGATGGAGGTTGTAATAAGCCCTTCGGAACCACTGGATAAAAGTTACAGCCGATACGATATAGGCAATCACGTAAAGGATGCCTATGACCATTTCACGTAGGTCGTTCAAATCGGCTTCTTCCATAGTGTACTCGCCGCCGTGGGCAATGCGATCGATTAAATTGTATTGCATGTAGCTCGAAAAAAAGGAGACTACCTCCAGTCCTAAAATGATGTAGATCAACAACTGTGCATTTTTGGCACGTTGCTGATTGGGTCGTAATGATTGCATGTGCTTTTTAAAAAAGTCGAGAGTTTCCAAACCCCCAACTGGTTGGTTTTGGGTAAATATACTACTTTTTTTGGGCCACACCACCACTTCCTAGGGCACCCACGAGCCATTAGATTGTATTGAGCAAAGCTTACTTTTTGGCCTCGTTTTCCTTTACTCGGAAGGCCACAATTTCAGCAATAAGATCGAAGGGAATGGGTTGGTCCAATGGAAACTGTACCGAGCCCTTACCTTGTTTGTACTTCGCCAGTTTTTTGGCAAACTGTGCATGTCCGGAGGGAGTGGCGTAGAACCCAATGTGCTTGTCATAACCCGCGAAATAAACCAAGGGTCTTTTCTGGGTTTTATAAGCGGGCATGCCATACGAAATGCTTTCGACGGCTTGAGGGGCATGTGCCAAGATGGTTTGCCGCACTTGTTGGAGTAGTGCCTGCAACTCTTGGGAAAAACCTTCAATGTAAGCGTCTACGGTAGTAATAGGTAATTTCATGGGAGCGGGTTTAATTTTGGGGGCTGAAGTATTTCTTCAATTCTTCCTCCACAACTTCATTGAAATTCTCTTTGGTAATATGCGCTACCGTTTCAATGGCCTTGAAGAAATCATCGTCTGTAGTTCCACAAGTAATGACCTGAAGAACCCCATCCATCCCCTTTTCCCGTTCAATTTTGCGCATGATTAAGGCTGCAACCGGCATTTTGGTGGAAATTGGGCTTTTCATGATTCGGTTTTTTTCAAAGATCTCGAGGGGCGTTACTCCATTCTCGGCAAGGTACTGTTTCAGAAACCCGTAATTCTCCTTGGTAGCAAACCCCCAATAATCGGTAAGGTTGATGTTGTAGCCCTCTTCGGCCACCCAATTCCTAGACTGCTGGGGCACTTGCAACTCAAAATAAAAATGGGTAAGGTCGTGCTTGTATTCTTCCCTGTTGGTTCCCGAAACAAACAAGTTGGCCTTCCCAAGGGTAACGCAACCGCGCTTCACCCCATTGATATCTACATGGTAATCAATGCCCATCAATTGGTACACTTCCTGAAGGTTCAGGCACTTGTAGTACCGAATCGGACGCGATTCCATGTTCCACAAAGCCGCCAAGAACTCATTGTGGTTGGCAAAGGCTTCGGCCTCCTCCTCATTGAAGGCTCCCCGGTAATAAAAGTGTGCATTTTTTATTTTTCGGGTGTTCCAATCCTTGGTGTAAAATTCGAAAGGGTTCAAAAACTTAAAGGTATGGTTAGACTCTTGGGCTAAAAAGGTCATCCTGGCCCGTTCATCGACCTCCCCATTTTGGCTTCCCCGGAAGGAGAGCGAGACCAAAAAGGTGTTCTCCGCCTGTTCCACAAAATTAACCAGATAGGGTCGGTAGTAATTGGAATCGTTTAGCGCGGCATTTACCTCGATAAATTTAAGCGCGTCAAACAAGTCTTTGTAGGTGGTGTAATTGAGCGAATCGACGTAGCGGTAGGTGGTAAAATCGGCATCCTTAAGTTCCAGAAACCGATCCAGGTCTGCAAGGAACCGGTTTTTGGGCTCCGTTTCCAACCGGATTTTTACCCCCGCTTGAATGCGTACATTGGTTTCATTGGGCTGGGCCCATAAAACCAAGGGAAAGCACACGAAAAGGAGCCAAGGTTTCAAATTTTTTTGTTTTAAAAATAAGGCATTTTTGTGTCAAACTAGGCATTGGTTGCTGCAAAATGTTGACTGGGATAGCTTCAGCCAACTGCAACAGCGTTCTTTGATACACCCAGCAAAGGCACTCGTTCCGTTCTAAAAAGTACCCTCTGTTATTGGTACGAATATGTGGATTTTTTGTGTTCCTTGCCTTTTTCATAGAAACCTTCCCCTTCACTTAGGGCCAATCGTGGGGACACAAAAGAGTAAAGGTAGGAGGACCATGTAAACGCAAACCCGGCTGTTTTTAAAATGTTGTACACTTTGGAAAAACAGTTGTTTCCAATTCCGATGTTTGATAAAATGAGGGAAAAGGTCCCTCCACCGATGGCATTTTCACACAACGCCTTCACTGCTTCCACTTTTGATTTTTTCACCTTAATTTCATGGAAATTCATGCCCCTTCCCTTAACAAATTGCTGCGGGGTCTTTCCCTTACTGGTGGCAGGGTTTCTTCGGATTTGTTCAAAAGAACCGTACCAGGTTACCATTTTGACCAAGGAGGACAGCATATTCCTTGCATCGGCCCTAAAGTGGTACATCCAGGCACCGTCCTTTGTTTCCAGGATGATGTACGTGTGTCCCATATTTTTTCGGTCGGTTGCCAAGGTAACATAGCCCATTTGCCCCCGGATGTTCCGGAAATTCCCGTCTTTTACCAACTGGGCTATTTCGACCGATGGAATCCCCTCCGAAAGGGGCATGGAATCCTTCGACCCGGCCGACTTTCGTTGCAATGCCTTCCGGCCCATTACATCTGCCTCATGCTCTAATTGGGGATCGTCGTTCACCCCTACCTTTTCCTTCAGCTGTATTGTGGGTTTTACCCGTCCCTGTTTTTGTTGCACCACATGCCATGCTTCGTGCGGTAGGTGCTTTTCCTGTCCGGGGCCCAAATGAATGTTGGTGCCCTGTGCATAGGCGTGTGCATGCAACTGGGCAGGTTTTGGGGAATTTCGGTGCACCTTCACATCATCCATCGAATATCCAGAAAGCTGTTCGATACCGTTCTTGAGCTGGTCTGGCAGCCCCGTGGTATTGGCCTTTTTTTGAATGGGAAGTTGAGGAGAAACAGAAGGTTGTTTGCGGTTCTCCATGAACCCCTGCAATTCTTTCTTTTGGAGCACCTCTGGCCTGTTGTCGACAAACGAAACCGAAGACGGGTTCCCTTTGTGTGTTGTTGCCAGAGCGGCAGCGACTGATTGCCTTTTACTTTCCCGGTTCTTGTCCGTATGTGTACGCATAGGCAGTATACTTGATGTTATTTCGTGGGGAGGTTCCTAAATGTACAAAAAAAAACCGTTACAAATAATTTAAAAAGAAACCTGAAATCCCTTCCAATGGCCTAATCGACCTGCATATTCATCGTGTAAGGTCGAAGCGGTCGCTCTGGGTGGTAGGTTGGGAAATGACCAGGAACTCGAGGGGAACCTTTTGGTCGTTCCGGATGCAGTGCGGCGTGTTGGGTGGAATATGAAGCCCCTCCCCGCTTTGTACCGTCACGATTTCCTCTCGTACTTCAAATGTAGCGGTACCGCTAATAATCCTAAAAAACTGTTGGGCCTTTTGGTGGTAGTGCCTTTGCTCCTGGGTATTGGGCGGCATTAGTTCCTCAATGACGCTAAGGCCTGGGGTGTCGACGAGCCGCCAACCACTGCAGCCTTGGCCCCATTGGTAGTGTTCGCTGGTAGTTTTGGATTGGATCACGGGTGGTATTGGTTGATGTTTCCCTTCTTATAACTGACTCGTAGGAGGAAAATTGCATCAAGGCACCAAGTCCTGCAATTCCCGAAGCAGAAAACAGGCCTCATGCTGCGTCATCCCAATATGGGGGTAGTAGTCCACCGCCTTGGGCGCTGCCAGTAGGATGAGGGTAGCTTGTGGGGCCTCCAACTTGGTGCGACGGATGAGCTCCTTGCCAATGCCTTGCTTTTGATAGGCTTGGTCTACGGCGAGGTCGGAGAGGTAAGTACAGTAGGTAAAATCGGTAAGGGCCCTGGCTACTCCCACCAATTTATGGCCCTCGCGTGCCGTGAGGATGAGGTTGGCATGGCGAACCATGGCCTCGAGCCGCTCCAAATCCCCTATGGGCCTACGTTCGGCAAGAGAGGATTGGATGAGGACTTCCTTGAATTCCTGAGCGGAAAGGTTGCTTTCGAGTTGGTAGTGGATCATAAAAGTAAGGATGGTTTGTTTGATGAAACATACTTGGTACAACAGCCCGAATGGAAGGGGGTACTTCTAATTATTATAGGGGTCCATAATTCCAACCGGCTTATGACCCTGCTCTTTTTTCAGTTGGCCTGCATTAAAACTCCCCTCAAATTCATTGGAATAAAGGGTTAGAGTATCATTGACAAAAAGTTCAAACCTAAATTTAGTAGCAATCTTTCCCTTTAAGCAAGGTGCCGAAAACTCCCAATACTCATTCGGTTCAATGAACACCTTATGGTAGCTGTTACCGCACCAGCTACTTGGCAAATATTCCACGTCTCGCCATTGATTGTTGAAAAAGGCCTGTCTTTTCAAATACAATCTGCTGTCTTGGGCCGGCAACTCTTTCATCGAATCGGATTTATTTATGATGAACACCTTAAAGCCCGAAATTCCTTTTTCGAATTCAGTTGTCAAATCGGTTTTTACCACGATTTCAAGGGCGTTTGATTTTGAATATTCCGAAATTTCCGGTGTCAGTTTTTTGGGGGTGTTGTTATCTTCATAAAAACCCCCTAGGGCGGTTGGGTCGGCTTGACTTGTTCCGGCATAGAAATACCCGCGCAATTTAAATTTTACATCCAGGCAATTTTGCCCTAAGCTTAGTTGCGAAATAAGGATTGCCAAGATGACCGTTAGTTTGTTCATACTCCAAAAGTTTATTGCAAAGTTATTGGGTTCATTCCCTCAGTCAAAATGGGAATGAGGGAGCAAGGTCAATCATTAAGTAAACTATATATTTTCGCCGATATTGTTTGCATGGGCGTAATCCTCAAGGCGCTTTAATTTTATGATGAATAGCGGTATCCAAGATAGAGCAACAGTACTACGACGATTACTTTAAAAAGCCAACCTATCCGTGCATTTTTCTTGAGTTCCTTTTGGTTGTAAAACGTGTTGAATTTTCGCTTCCCAAAATACCAAAAATACCTTAAGATGGCACCAAACCATTCCGAGGAATGCATTTCACCGTCTGCGGCATTGGACCAAACCATGCCTTCCTGTCTTTTAGGTTTTTCCATTTTGGGGTTGAAATTACTGGCCACGGCTGGTAGTTTCTTCTCTATTTGTCCTTTAGGTGCTAAAGTTGTTACAATACACCTCCCCATTCACTGGGCTGTGCCGAAATAACACCATTATGGTGCGGTATTTTATTTGTCGATTCCAAGTTGCTTTCTAAGGTCCAGATTTAAGAGGTATTGCGCTTCAGCGGACACGGCACTTTTGGAGGCATTAGCAATATCCTTACCTTCTTTGGTCCATAAATAGGGGATGAAATTAAAAACTTGGTCTCCGGTAAGTTTGGCTACATCTATTTTCCAGTTGTTCCATCGGTACCCTTTATAGAAATCGTCCATATCATAGTTGAAGCAAAAATTTAAAAAGTCTGAATAGGTGAGGTCAAGCGGCTCGAATTCCAAATTGTCCGGAGCGAAGTAGTATACCTTTCCCAAATCCGTTCCAAGCCCGCCCCCATTAAGGAGAAAAAAACCTCCCAACACATCATCGGCAATCAATAAATAGGGTGCCGGTTCACCAAAACTATCAAAGGCTTTTCCTTTATTCCATTCGGGCAACGACCTGTTCATTTTCTCACCTCCCGAACCCAGAATCCTTATCCAACCATTGTCAATCAACAGTCCACTGGTGCTGTAAACAATTGCTCCCATTGGAGAGCGGGTCGTTACCTGTATTTTGTACAAAGCGTCTTTTGCTTTTAAGGAATCTGCCGGCAGCACCTCCACTTTATTTTTTGCAGCAGCAATCCATTCGGTTACAAGTGCCCAACCGGGTTCTTCTTTATTTATTAATTGATCTAAGGAACGCATCTTTACCTGTCCAAATAGGGTGCATGAAATTAAGGTAAAAGATGCAAGTACTAAAAATCTTCTCATAAATGGTTTTTTCAAGAGGAATACCATGCTTCCGCAAGAGCCTATTTTAGGCATTATCCAAAAAATTTCAGGTCAAAGTCTGTAGTCGAAAACCAATTGAAATACCGAGCTTTTAAGGTTGTTCCTTTCTAGTATTCCATAATCATACCTCAGCCCCATTCGGTATCGATCCCCAATCGCATACCCCAGTCCCAAACACAGCGCCATTTCAAATTTATCATAATCACCACTCCCGTAGGTTAGGTCTTTGCTATTGTCCGAAATTTTATAATCCAATAAATAGCCCAGTTGCGGGCCCAGCTCAACATCGAAGGCATCACTTATGTAATAATCCAAAATAACTGGCAACAACACGAGGTATTCCCTAATATTTGCCTCATAATTTGTGCTGCTGATTGTGGGGTCGAACGGATTGGGATCGATAAAGCTGATGTCCAAAACGTACTTGGCCCCTTGTGCCGAAAATAGGACTTCAGGCTTCAGCGACAGGTTTTCTGCCAAACCAATTCTTAAGAACCCTCCAAGGTGCCCTCCTATTTTCCCTTTAAGGGTTGCAGGGAACGAATCCGGCAGGTCTTTCCCCAAAATGAAGCTGGAGTAATTTACCCCACCTTTAATACCAAAGGTCATTGCCCCCTCCTGCGAAATAAGAGGGGAACCCACACCTAACAATGCAATTAAGATACATAGTCGCTTCATGGACTGAGAGGGATTTTAATTGTTGTAACGGTCTGTAGTTAGGTCTTGGCGAGCCTTTCAACCATTTACAAATCGTTGGATCTTTAGGTTTTAAAGGTACTTTTTTTTAGGTTTCTCGTTAAGACTCCTGCTCACCAGTTCTAGCACAGCTAGCAATTTTATGGCATCGCTGGCTACCATGCAAGTTATTTTAAAATGATTTTTTTGACGGCACCTCCATTTTCTGAAATCAATTTTATGAAATAAATCCCTTTTGACAGGTTTGAAAGGTCAATCGCAGGTTCGGGTTCAGCTATTTTCACCAGCTTTCCATACATATCAAAAATCAAGATCCCGCTCAGGCCATGGCCTTCAATATTCAAGATTCCAACAGTAGGATTGGGATGCAACGAATTTATGTTAACCATGTTAGGATCGGTAGTTAACAGTATCCCGTCGACTTCAATTCCCAGCGGAGTGGATTCTACTTCACCGGGATTGTAAACCGCCGTAACATAAGCCATAAAACCCTCCCCATCTCCATAGGAAAAAAAATCTTCTCCCCCACAATTCGACCCCTCTTCTACATTGTAAATTGAAGTCTCCGTTACAAACAGAAAGAGTTCATTTTCCCGATAGATGTTGTATCCCAATAAATCATCATGGGGGAGGTTTGGTTCCTCCCATTCAAGAGTGAAATAATTGTTTGGAGTCTCATACCAATGATTCCAGCTAAGGTTGGTAACGGGGTTTGTTTGTGCATCAACCTGCCATAAAAAGCATAGGGCAATAATCGTTAATAGATTTTTCATGGTGTGTCTATATTGTTGAAAACGTCTATGGTTAAGGCGTGGCGAACCTTTTGGTTGTTTCACTTTCCGTTAAACCTTTTGGTTTTTAAAGTTACGTTTTTTAGGTTAATGGTACACCATCACCAAGCGAAAGCCCTTTATGAAGACTTCTACGGAAGCGGCGGGTGGTTTCATCATACAAATTTGGCCATACCTCCTAGCAGCCTTCCACTATCGGAATTAAAAAATACGCTACCTTTAAGGTTAAACATAAACCATGAAGACAAAAATTGGGGTGGTCGTACCACTACAGCCCGAAATAGGCATTGGACCGGATTATGATAATTTGGATTGCACCTTCCCGTACCAACCCGCACCACCCCCACCGGCCTCCTTTCCGGCACAAGCGGGTGGCACCAAGTTTATCATGCTGCGCTTTACCGATGCCATTTTGGTGCGGAACAACCGCATAGAGGTGAATTTAGGGTACGGCAAGGATGTTTTCACCGTCAGGAACGGCGAAAGTTTTTGGACCCGGCCCATCGATGTTAGTGCCTTGCCCAACGGGGAGGTGCGCGTAGTATTCATCATTGATGGGTACGAACACGGACGGGCCAAGATCACCGAATACGGTAGGGGCCAGTTGATGGAAAATGAAATTTCACCTCACCATACGGCGGCCTACGGCGCATCCGTTTGGGCCAATTTTGACCCCTTCCTCGTCAACGGGTCCTACGGGAGCATGGCATCCCAAAAAGTGTTGGATTGGCAGCCGGCCGTCACCCTCCCCCAAGCTTCCATGTACGACTATTCTAGGGCCATTGGCTTGCTCATTTTTAGGAAGGAGGCTGCTATTTATTGTACCAATGTTTCCGTGAACGTTACCAACCAGAAAGGGATCATCCATGCGTATGCGCATAAATTTACGGAACCCATCCCCCTGAACGATGGGTCGCTTTCGGCTATTTTCAATTATGAAACCGACGCGCAGGGACAGCCCCTCCCCGGTAACAAGCCTTTTTTCATGAAGATTGAGAGTGCTTCCTGTGAAGACCCGGATATTAGCATTGTGACCATCCAAAGCAAGGTATACTCCTTTGTACCCAAGGATCCTCCCCAAGAATTTTGGCCCATCTCCATCCCTAGTTTTACCAGAAACCCAACACCCTTATCGGAGGTTCTTTTTGCGATCAACCACCCTTTTGGCGGCCCCAAGCACTATACGTCCTGTTGGGTTCCCGACACCGCTCCGGACGCAGTGCGGGAAATTTACAATGCGCTCATGTTCATCCGTTTGGGTGTGACCTTTGCTAAAGAAGTCGCTGAAGGCAGCAGTGCCTGTCTGGACGAGAATTTTGTAGTCTTCGATGCCGCCGGTTTTCTTTTGGGAGTAAACTTAATTTGGAACAATGAGGCCACGAATGCCCTTGCGAATATGGTTCCAAGGTGAAGGAGGGGGAAAATTGCAGGTAAATCAGCAAGAAATCTAACCTATAACAGGTAAAAAGCTAAAGTTAAAGGGGTATCTCAGCCAGAGTCACAATGCTCAAAAAACCCCAAAGATCTTCAGCAGCAAGACCACGGGTGTTACCACCACGCCGATGTAGAAAATGGTTTTGCCGTGTTTGCGATCGGTCTCGGCATAGGAAAACACCTTTTGTCCGTTGGGCAAGGTCTTTTTGGAGGTCCATAGAAAATACCCTATCAGAATCCCCAAAAAACCGCCCAATATTGAAAAAACATACCCGGCAACAATCCAGCCCTTTTGGTTGCCATCAGGCTTTGCCAGTTCCTCCAAGCGCTGTTGCTTCAGGGAGCCCAAGAGGGCGTCGTCCACTGGTTCTCCGCGTTGCACCAAGAGCCGTTGCGCCAGGGCGTAGTCGAAATCGTTCCACTCGTCCGATTTCAACAGCACCTCGTACAACTCGTCGTTGGTAAACCCAAACAGGTAGTAATCCTTGTCCATTTGGTCCATGAAGTTATTGGCTTCCTGTTCCAGCAGGCCTTCCGCCTTTTCAAAGTGGGCCGGATCGATGCGGATCTCGTATTCATTCTGAAGGGTGTTCCCTGCAAAGGTCACGTCCACGGGCGGCAGGTTGTCGCCCAAAACAGCCTCGATACCTTGGGCTTCCAAAAAGCCCTTGAGGGCCTCGGCCTGCTCCAAGCTGGGGAATTTTCTGAATATGACAAACGTTTCTTTCATGATTCGTGGCATTGTACAATTTTAAAGATACCCCAATTTTCCACACCTCCAAACCGCCACCGCCGAAAACGCCACTATTTGCACCTTTTTTCCACTTTTCGTCACTTTCCGTCACTTTCCGTCACTTTTCGTCACTTTTGGTACATCTGCGTCATCCATACACTTTCCATACACTATCCATACTGTATCCATACAGTATCCATACAGTTAGCACGTAGTTAGCACGCAGTTGGGATACTTCCCAGAAGATTAAAAGGGTTGTGGATATTGTGCGGCATGGGGTTCCGGATCCAGCCTGCCTCGCGGTCAATAGGAGATTCTTGGCTGCGTTCAGAATGACATAACCTGCAATCTAAAATCTTCAATCTTAAACCTAGCTATTCCTTTACCACTTGCACCACTTGGGAACGCCCTTGGGTGTCTATGAGTTTCAGGAAATAGAAGCCAGAGGTCCAGGATGGTACTGGGAGGCTCACTTGTTGAAGGCCGTTAAGGGATTTGTTTACCAAAGCCCGTCCCAGTACATTGTAAACGGTTAATTCCACTAAGGGTACTTCGCTTTGTACGTGCAGCCATTCCTTCACGGGATTGGTGAAACGAACGTTAAAGACCTCCTGTTCGGTAACGCCCAATTCCTCGTCCAGGAAATTTTGGGCATAGATGCGGTCGCCACTGCCCTTGTTTTCGATAAACACCGCCACGCTTTGGTGGTTGGCGGGTTTCGTGTACTGAATCCTGCTCTTATGCGCGCTGAAGGTCGCTACGGGCCGTGATTCCTCGGGCCAGGCAAAATCCCCATTGGCATCCAGGTAAACGACATCCAAAGTAACGGGAGTCGCCCCGTTGTCGAAACCTTTTTTCAACAAAAACAAGGGACTGTCGTCCATCAACTGTAAGGCCCCAGCATGCACGTTGTCGCTGCCAATGGCATACACCTGCTTGGCATTATCGGTAAGCCCTCGGGCGCCAGTGGTCTTATCAAACTTTTGGACGTACTCCCCCACCTCGCTTTGGGAAGTATTGGTGTAGCTGCACACGGACCAAATGCTACTACTGGAGGGGTCGAAGGCAATGCTGGTATAGGTTTCGTAATCGGTTTGGTTGGTGTCGAAATCGGAGCCGTTGATCCCCCAGGGCAAAGTCCCATTGGCATCGACGCGTTGCAAGAAGGAGTCGAAGCGCACCCCAGTAGACCCAAAATACCCCACATAGCAGGCATCCCCATCCTGTGCATACGAATAGGAACGGTTGAAGGCCGTGGCCTGATTCGCTATTTGTAAGGGGCTGCCCCAAATGGGATCGCCATTGCTGTCGTAACGTTGGGCGTAGAGGTGTGAATTGATGCCTCCCAGTTGTTTGTGGTATACCGCCAGGTAATCGCCGCCCGACAATTGAAAGAACTGTGCCGGAACGGTATCGCTAGCGCCTACTTCCAAAGGTTGTGCCGAAGGCCAGACCGCCGTGCCGGTATTGTCGTACTCCTGCATCACGGCACCCGAGCTACCGTACCAGCCCACCAGGGCCCCGCCATTGGACAAGGGCATGGGCGTAACCACGTTCCCGGAGCCCACTTGGACGCCATTGGCCCCGTATTGCGGGTTTCCACTGGTATCGAACTTGAACAGGAAGGCCGGATCGCCACCGCCCGTACCGGTACAGCCGATGTAGAGGTTATTGCTGGCATCGATTGCGATGTTCCAGATAACGGTAAAGGTGCTCATAGGTAGGTTGGTGCTTACCAATTGGCCGTCCGGACCCAAGGTTTGGTTGCCTTGGGCATCGAGTATTTGCAGCCGCAGCTCAAAATTAGTAGGTAGGGCCACGGGTTTCCAGAAGACGACGTAGGTCATGCCGGTGGAAGTCCCCAGGGCTTGCATGTCGCCCGACTCCGCATCGGCTACGAGGGTGTTGGCAGCCGTATCGGTGGTCCATTGGGCAAAGGCACCCACACAAGTAAGCGCCATCAGAAGGGTAAAGAGGTATTTCATGGAATGTAATTAAAACGGAATGTACTGCCAAGGTACTCAATAATTGAATACCTCTTGGATTTTCCGCTTCACTTTTTCCACAGAAGGGATCATGGTTTGCTCCAAAGTGCTGTTGAGGGGGATGGCGGGCAGGTTTTCAGAACCAATGAGCATGACTGGGGCGTCCAAATGTTGGAAGCAAGCTTCCTGTATACGCCCTTGCAAGGCCCTGCTGAAGCTATTTTCCGAAGGCTCTTCGGTAACGATGAGGCACTTGCCACATTTCTTTACGCTTTTAAAGACGGTGTCATAATCTAATGGATGCAAGGTGCGGAGGTCTACCACTTCAATGCGGTCTTGGAGGCCCAATTCCTCGGAGGCGTTGAGGGCCCAATGCACCCCCATGCCATACGTGATGATGGAGAGGGTCTCCACTTCCTCCTGTTTCCAGATTTCCTGCAACACCCAGGCCTTACCAAAGGGCAGTACGTAATCTTCGGCCGGTTCCACGCTGGTGGCCCCTTTGGTACCGGGTACCTTGCTCCAATACAATCCCTTGTGTTCAAAAATGACCACGGGGTTGGGATCGTGATAAGCGGCTTTTAAGAGTCCTTTCAAATCGGCGCCATTGCTTGGGTAGGCAATCTTTAGGCCGCGGATGTTACTAACTACACTTTCCACGGACGAGGAATGGTAGGGTCCCCCACTGCCATAGGCTCCGATGGGGACACGCAGGATCATGGAGACGGGCCATTTGCCGTTGGAAAGGTAGCAACTGCGACTCACTTCGGTAAAGAGTTGGTTGAGGCCCGGCCAGATGTAATCGGCAAATTGTACCTCCACGATGGGTTTCAGCCCTACGGCACTCATGCCTACCGTGGATCCTACAATGAAGGCCTCCTGTATGGGGGTGTTGAATACACGGTTGTCGCCAAACTTCTGGGCCAAGGTAGCCGCTTCGCGGAATACGCCGCCCAAGCGTCCCCCCACGTCCTGTCCGTACAGGAGGCACTCCGGATGTTGTTCCATGAGCTCTTCAATGGCGAATAGGGCACAATCGACCATTACTACCTTATCGGCCCCTTTGGGGGTACGCTCGCCAGATTCTTCTTTAATGGGGGTGGGCGCAAAGTCGTGGGTAAATAGGTCTTCGGGTTTGGGGTCCTCTGCCTTTAGGGCTCTTTCAAAATCGTCGCGGACCTTATCAATGCAATCGTTTTCCAATTGCTGTATTTCCTTTTTAGAGAGGCCATAATCCTCCAACAGTCGTTGCATTTTGGGATAGGGATCGCGGGTGCGGGCTTCTTCCAAGTCGTCGCGGTACCATTCCATGCGCACCCCCGAAGTGTGGTGGTTGAGCAGAGGTACCTTGGCATGCACCAAAAAAGGGCGTCGTTCCTTGCGGATGGTGGCAATGACCTTTTCAATGGTTTGGTAACAGGTCTCGAAATCGGTTCCATCGATAGATACGGCCTCGAGTCCGTGAAAGCCTTTGGCATACTCCGCCGCATTCTGGGCTCGGGTTTCCTCGGCATTGGCACTGATGTCCCAGCCGTTGTCCTGTACCAAATAGAGGATGGGCAATTGTTTCAAGGCAGCCATTTGAAAAGCTTCGGCAATCTCCCCTTCGGTTACGGAGGCGTCCCCAAGCGAACAGACCACAATGGGCTTTTCGTCGTGGGTTTGCAGACCTTCAGCCTCTTGGTACCAAAAGCCCAGGGCGGCTCCGGTAGCAGGAATGGCCTGCATGCCCGTAGCCGAGCTTTGGTGGGGAATTTTAGGTTTGTCGGCATCACGCAGGCTGGGGTGCGAATAATAGGTACGCCCCCCCGAAAAGGGATCGTCCCGTTTGGCCAGTACCTGCAGCATCAACTGGTAGGGCTGCATGCCGATGGCAAGCAACATGGAGTCATCCCGGTAGTAGGGGTACGCATAGTCCTTCGGTTTCAGTTGCATGCCCACGGCGGTTTGGATGGCTTCGTGCCCTCGGGACGTGGCGTGTACGTATTTGGACACCACCTTGAAGTTTTCCTCGAAAAGAAACGTCATCGCTTTGGCAGTACATACGTTCTGAAAAGCCCTTTTAAGGGTTTCTAAAGCTATTTTATGTTCTTTGTTTTTAATCACTATTTCTTTATTCATTCTAAGCCTCGTTTCCCATCAAACGCTTCCATGTAATCCGCAATCCTGCGCAGGAAGGAGCCCGCTAGGTAACCGTCCACGATGCGGTGGTCGAAAGAAAGGGAAAGGTACATCATGTGCCGTATTTCGATGGTATCGCCGTCTTTGCGCTCCATCACCTCGGGCCGTTTTTTGATGATGCCCGTGGCTAAAATAGCTGCTTCCGGCTGGTTGATGATGGGCGTGCCCATCAAACTCCCAAAAGTTCCCACATTGCTAATGGTAAAGGTGCTGCCTTTCGTCTCGTCGGCCGTGAGCTTTCCCTCCCGTGCCTTTTCCGCCAAAGCGTTGGTGGTTTGGGCCAATTGCACCAGGTCTTTTATATCGGCATCCCTCACTACTGGGACGATGAGGTTGCCACTGGGAAGGGCCGTGGCCATCCCAATGTGGATGTGGTCTTTAACGATAATTTTTTTACCATCCAACGAGGCATTGATCATCGGGAAATCCTTAATGGCCTTAGCAATGCATTCAATGAACAAAGGTGTGAAGGTGAGTTTTTCGCCATGCTGTTTCTGAAAGTCCTTTTTTACCGCATTCCGCCATAGTACCATTTCGGTAAGGTCGGCTTCCACATAGGCTGTTACATGAGGGGAAGTATGCTTGCTGAACACCATATGGTCTGCGATCATCTGGCGCATGCGGTCCATTTCCACAATTTTCCCCATCCCTTTATCGAATTGCAGGTCGGGTACCTGAAACCCTCCAGAGGCCTGTATGGGTTGTGCAAACTGAAAGGGCCTTCCATCGGCCAGATATTGCATCACGTCACTTTTACGGAGCCTGCCATCAGTTCCGCTGGCGGGGATACGGGCCAGTTCTTCGTAGCTGATGTGGTGCTCCCTAGCTATTTGGTCGATCAAGGGCGAAATGAACACGTTTTGGTTTACTGCAAAAGCCTGCGGACTGCTTTTCTTCTCTACTTTTGGATGTGGTGCTTTCTGTGAAACCTCCTTGGGTTGCACCACTTTCTTTGTTGGGATTTCAGCACTTGCCAATTTATAGGCATCAATGATGGCAATGGGATCGCCAATCTTTACCACTTCATTGGCCTTGTAGAGCAATTTAACCACCGTTCCCTCCATGGGGCACGGGACCTCACTATCTACCTTATCGGTAGCCACTTCCAACAAGATGTCGTCTTCTGCAATGGTATCGCCTTCGCTTTTCCACCATTTGATGATGGCCGCTTCGGTAATGCTTTCCCCCAGTCGGGGCATTTTGAATTCCACGTGTGCCATCAGCTTCGCTTGAATGCTTTTAGGGTTTGGTAAAAATCTTCCTGTTGGGGTCGGTTTTTGGGGAGTTCCCGCAACGGGTCTACTGCTTTGAGACTTTCATGGCAATCGGCGGGCAATTGTTGGTACAGTTTGGTACCGGCGGTTTTCCAAGCAATCATCTCGTCCGAAACCTCCTTAATAGCTTTGGCGGGGTTGCCCACAATGAGTTGCCGAGGCCCAAATACCGATTCGGCTTTCACAAAGCTCATGGCCCCCACGATGCATTCGTCGCCAATAACGGCATCATCCATGAGTACGCTGTTCATCCCAATGAGGCAATTGCGGCCCAATTGGGCCCCGTGAATGACGGCGCCATGGCCCACATGGGCGCTTTCTTGCAATACAATGCTTTTCCCAGGGAACATGTGCACCGTACAATTTTCCTGCACGTTCACCCCATCTTCCAGAATGATTTCGCCCCAATCTCCACGGATGGCAGCCCCAGGACCGATGTAGCAGTTTTTGCCAATAATGACATTGCCCGTTACGGCAGCCAAAGGGTGTACGAAACTGGATTCGTGAATGACGGGGATGTGACCCTTGAAACTATAAATCATTTAATTAATTCTTTGTATTCCACTAAAACATCATCATCGATTGTAACACCTTTATTTCCTCCATACAATCTATCATTTTTATCTTTTCTAGGACCTGAAATCCAAAATTCATCCCCAGTGTCAACATCATAATAATTTGATTTAAACCCTATTCCCTTTAAACTTTTGAATTTTCGCCCTTTATAGTATAATGTTTTTCCAGTCTTCGAAAAATAAACCCTTCCAATTCTAGCATCCCCTTCAAGACCTCCAGATTTATTTTCGATGTACATAATTCTTGATTTGCTTTTAACAAATTCCTTTGGTAGACTTTCAAATCCATCATTCATCGCTATAAACTATTATTTCATATACTTTTTAAGGGTTTCCTTTGTGAATTCACTTAACACCAACCGACCACTGATGGCGGCGCGTTCAGCCAATAATTGGTCCCAGTTTTCGGTACCGGCCCAAAATGTGCGTTTCATTTCGGCCATGGCCTCGGGGTTGTAGCCGCACAACTGTTCGGCATAGGCCTGGACGGCTTCATCCAATTCCTCGGTACTGTCGAATACTTGTGTGTAGAGTCCCTTACGCAGGGCCCATTCAGCAGGATAAAAAGTATTGGGATCCATGGCGATTTGTGACATGGCACTGGTCCCCAATTTGCGTTCCACAGCGGGACCCACCACAAAAGGACCAATGCCTACGTTGAGTTCGCTAAGCTTGATGGCTGCATATTGGGTGGCCATGCAATAATCGGTGGCGGAGGCCAAGCCTACACCTCCACCCACAGTTTTGCCCTGAATGCGCCCAATGATGAACTTTGGGCACTTGCGCATGGCATTGATGACGTTGGCAAAGCCACTGAAAAACACCTTCCCCGTTGCGGCGTTGTCGATATGTATCAATTCCTGGAAACTGGCACCCGCACAAAAGGTACGATCGCCCCCACTTTTTAGGATAACGACTTTGGCTTCCTCGTTTTCACCGGCATGGTTGATGGCCTCCACCAATGAAGCCAACAAACTTCCGGGCAAACTGTTGTGTTCGGGATGGAAAAACTCGATGGTCGCGATCCCGTCGTGGGTATGTTGTTTTACATAAGGTTGTTCCATGCTATAACAAATTGAATTGTTCGAAATGGTGGTTAAGGTGCTTGCGCTCCATGAGGTACCATTCAAATCGGTTGAGCGGTCCAAACACCACATTTTTGGTGGTCGCATCGGGGTGCTCCTTGAAATACTGCAGATACGCCTCCCGGGCCTCCATCAGGTGTTCCTTGGCCGTTTGCAAATCGGGGTACTTGGCTTGGGTGATTTTGGATTTTTCGTTCAAAGGGAATTCGTATTCCCTTGGCATCCTATCGTAGTTGTAGAGGGTGGCATGTACTTTCTCCAAAATCTTTTCGGGTGTTGCGATTTCAAAATCCTGAATTTCCCCAGAGGCAATGCGGTAGGTGTATTCCAAATGCTCTACCATCAACTGTGGCGTAAGACTCCCCCATTGGGGCTTGGAGGTTTCCGTGAGTTTGTCCAAGCACTCCTGGATTTTCTCGGTCGTCATTTCCACCAGCGTGGTTTGTTTTTTCTGAACCATGGTCAGCACGGTTACCACGGCTACCAATTCGTCGTCAGCATCAAACACTTCCCCATACCACTTTACGATTCCTGCGGGAAGTTCGGTACCGCGTTGTTCGCGATCGATTTTCTGTTTGCAGGTAAGCCTAACATAGATGGTATCGTTGTGGTAGATGGGACGTAAAAAACGGCACTCCTCCAGTCCGTAATTGGCGGCCACGGGGCCTTTATTGGGGTACACGAATAACCCAGCGGCAGCGGCCAAAATGAAGTAACCATGGGCCGTACGCTTTTCAAAAATGCTTCCATCCAACGAGGTGATGTCGGTATGGGCATAAAAATGATCCCAGGTGAGGTTGGCAAAATTGATAATATCGCTATCGGTGATGGTCCGTTTGTGGGTTTGCAGGGACATCCCCACTTCAATGTCTTCCCAATGGTACTGGAACGGATGCTTTTCGGTTTCCTTGTAAGCCCCTTTGGGCTGGTAAATGCCCGTAATCTCTGTTAGGGTTGTAGGCGTACCTTGTACGGCACAGCGTTGTAGGTAATGCTTGATTCCCCGTAAGCCTCCCATTTCCTCACCACCCCCGGCACGACCTGGCCCTCCATGAACTAAAGTTGGTAGTGGGGATCCGTGACCCGTACTTTGTTGGGCATTTTCGCGGTTGAGGATGAGGATACGCCCGTGGTGTGAGGCAGCGCCAAGGGTGTATTCCTTAGCAATGCGATTGTCGTTGGTAACAATGGAAGAGACCAAGGAGCCTTTGCCCATTTGGGACAATTGGATGGCTTCCTCCAAGTTTTTATAAGGCATCAAAGTACTTACAGGCCCAAAGGCCTCGGTGATATGTGCCGTTTCATTTTTGAATGGTTGGTCTTCCCGAAGCAAAATGGGTTTTAGGAATGCGCCCTTTTTGGAATCGGCGCCCAATAAGGTAACCTCCTCCAGATTGCCATACACCATTTGGGCCGTTTGGGCTATTTTCTGGACTTGTTCCACAACGGATTGGCACTGTTCCTTGTCCACTAGGGCTCCCATCCGTACTTCCTTCAGACGAGGATCGCCAATGGCCACGCGATCCAATTCCTTGCCCAAGGCGATTTGCACGTCTTCCAAAAGGGATTCGGGAACGATGATGCGTCGGATGGCAGTACATTTCTGTCCGGCTTTGACGGTCATTTCTTTTTTGACTTCTTTGATGAAGAGGTCGAATTCGGGGGTGCCGGGTACGGCGTCTTCCCCCAAAATAGAGGCGTTTAAACTGTCGGCCTCCATGGTAAAGGGCACCGACTCCTGAACGATTTGCGGATGGTTGCGCAACAAACGTCCCGTGGATGCCGAACCTGTGAAAGTGACCACATCCTGCGATTGTACCGTGTCCAAAATGGTCTTGGCAGTACCACTTATAAGCTGTAAGGCACCTTCGGGGAGTATCTTAGAGTTTACAATTTCCTTGACCACGGCTTCGGTAAGGTAGGCCGTTTGGGGTGCTGGTAGTACCACCGCTGGCATACCCGCCATCCAGTTTACCGCACATTTTTCCAACATGCCCCATACCGGAAAGTTGTAGGCATTGATGTGTACGGCTACTCCTAGGCGCGGCACCATGATGTGATGGGCCATGAAACGCCCCCCACGGGAAAGGTCGATGGGGTCACCTTCTACATGGTAGTATTGATTGGGAAAAAATTTTCGCAGGGAGGCATTGGCAAAAAGGTTGCCAAATCCGCCTTCTATGTCGATCCAGCTGTCCAGTTTGGTAGCCCCGGTGCGGTAACTTAGCTCGTAGAAGGCTTCTTTCCTTTTGGTAAGGTACAGAGCCAGTTTCTTCAGTAGGAGACCACGCTCCTGAAAGGTCATTTTACGCAGGGCTTCACCTTTATTCCTACCATATTGCAACACGGACGGAATGTCCAATCCTTCGGTGGTAACGTTGGTGAAATGCTCTCCCGTAACCGAATCGAGGATGGGGACCCCTTCTCCAGTGCCCGAAACCCATTGTCCGTTGATGTAGTGCTGTACTTTGTTCATTTTATGAGGGTATGTTTTCAATGATCATGGCATAGCCTTGTCCCACTCCCACGCACATGGTGACCAGGGCATATTGCTGATTGGTTTGTTTCAATTCCAGCGCTGCAGAATAGGCAATGCGCGTTCCGGTCATGCCCAAGGGATGTCCGATGGCAATGGCACCGCCGTTGGGGTTGATCCGAGGGTCATCATCTTTCAGCCCCCAAGCGCGGATGCAAGCCAGGGCTTGGGCTGCGAAAGCTTCATTCAACTCGATTAGGTTGATGTCCGATAGCTTCAGGCCTGCTTTTTCGAGAGCCTTTTCAGTTGCCTTAACCGGACCGACACCCATGATGCGCGGTTCCACACCCACCACGGCTGAACTGATGATTTTGGCCATGGGAGTAAGGTCGTATTTTGCAACGGCCGCTTCGGAAGCAATGAGGGTCGCAGCAGCACCATCGTTCAATCCCGAGCTATTGCCTGCCGTAACACTTCCGTCCTTTTTAAAGGCGGGACGCAGTTTGGCCAAGACTTCCTTGGTGGTCTGCGATTTAATAAATTCATCCTGTGAAAACAAAATGGGGTCTTTCTTTCGTTGTGGGATTTCAACCGTAACGATTTCTTCAGCTAGCCTACCCGATTGTTGGGCCTTGGCTGCTTTCATCTGGCTCCAACAGGCAAATGCATCTTGGTCTTCCCTAGAAATGCCATAGAGTTCCACAAGGTTTTCGGCGGTATTGCCCATGCCATCGGTCCCGTACAGTTCCTGCATTTTGGGATTGACAAATCGCCATCCAAAACTGGAATCGTAGAGCTGGGCATCCGTTCCAAAGGCAGCTGAAGGTTTGGCCATCACATAGGGGCCGCGGGTCATGTTTTCCACCCCTCCTGCAATGAAGAGGTCGCCATCGCCTGTTTGAATGGCTCGATGGGCATGGATGATGGCTGAGAGTCCGCTGCTGCACAGTCTGTTGACTGTTTCACCGGGCACGGTGAAAGGCAGTCCTGCCAGCAGCAGCGCCATACGTGCCACATTGCGGTTGTCTTCCCCTGCTTGGTTAGCACAACCCAAAATGACATCGCTGATAGCTTCTGGGGGGATGTTGGGATTTCGTTTCATGACTTCCGAAATGACCATGGCGGCCAAATCGTCGGTACGGATCGTACTCAAACTTCCCTGATAACTTCCAATGGGGGTGCGTACCCCGTCTATGATGTAACTATTTTTCATCTTATTCTTCCCATTCTTTTTGGGTTCGGTATACCACTCCTTTGAAGAGGGCTACCAGCTCCTCCCCGCGTTTTACTTCAATGATATGGAACCCTAATTTGTTGTTTACTTTATTGATGACTGCCTCGGCCACTAATTCATCACCCGCCTCAAGGGCTTCAATATGGTTGATGGATGTTTCGATGGAAACGGCATAACGTCCGTGGGTATTGGCCGTAAACCCGAAGGCTGTATCGGCCAAGGCATAGCTGATGCCCCCATGGGCTTTTCCCATACTATTGAGCATTTCTTTGCGAACCGTCATTCCTACTTTGCATCGGCCCACTTCACATTCCAAAATCTCGATGCCCATCCATTGGCTGAAGGAATCGAGGGAAAGCATTTTATAGGGTATTTTCGCACCGTCCATCAAAAAAAGGTCTTTTTATTTTGTAACATCGTTCGCAGTAGTGGGGAACAACGGTAACGGTCCTCCCGATACTGGTCGTAAAGTGCGTCCAAAGTTTGGACACACCACCCGATGCCTTTCTCATCGGCCCAGGCCAACAATCCCTTGGGGTAATTAACTCCCAAAGTCATGGCATTGTCGATATCCCGAGCAGAAGCAATGCCCCAAAAGAGGGCGTCAGCGGCTTCGTTGATGAGCATGACCAAGATCCGTTCGAAAATCAATTTCTCCGTATTCACACCAGTTTGGGGTTGCATTTTATCCGCTCCATCGGCATAATCGTAATACCCTTTGCCAGTTTTCCTGCCCAACCAACCGGCTTCGCTCAAACGTTTCTGGGTGAAGGAGGGTTTGTACCTTGGGTCGTAATAAAAGGCCTTGAACACGGTTTCGGTGACGGTGTAGTTGACATCATTCCCAATGAAATCCATCAGTTCAAAAGGGCCCATCCGAAAACCTCCGTCGTTTTTCATGGACCAATCTATGGTGGCTACATCGGCAATGCCTTCTTCATAAATTCGCAGGGCTTCGCCGTAAAAGGGCCGAGCTACCCGATTGACAATAAATCCTGGGGTATCCTTGGCAAGGGCCACTGTCTTACCCCAATTCTTAATGGTATTTGAAGCAAGCTCGGTTACTTCCGGGGAAGTTTGGATGGCAGGTATCACCTCCACCAATCGCATCAGCGGTGCAGGATTGAAGAAATGAATGCCTAAACAACGTTCCGGATTTTGCAGGGCAGAGGCAATGGATGCTATGGATAATGAAGAAGTATTGGACGCAAGAATGCAAGTGGGTCCCACCAAGGTTTCCAATTCCTTGAAGACTTTTTGCTTGACCTCCAAATTTTCTACAATGGCTTCAATGACCAATTGAGTCTCACCCAATTCGCCCAAGGAATGTACGTACTGGATGTTGGATTGTATTTGGTCTTTCTGGGATTCGTTCAGCTTCCCTTTTTCTACCAACCGACTTAAAATTCGATCCAATCCTGTTTCGGCCTGCAAAAGGGCATCGGGTTGGGCATCGTAGACCTTCACTTCGCATCCTGCTGTGGCGGCTACTTGCGCAATTCCACTGCCCATGGTTCCAGCACCGATAACTCCAACCTTTATCGGAGATTGTTGATTGTTGAGTTTTGATTGTTGATTTTGGGACATTTTAATCTTTTAATTTTACCGAAGCTGTTTTGATACTTACTACAAATATTGAAATAAGCTCATTATTTTCCAGTATTAGCTTTTCCAAGTTCCTTGAGTCTGAAATCAAATTGGCTCCTTTCAATATCTTCATATTTATGGAACATTCCCTTAATTCTTTGAGACAAATTTTTAATTTATGAATGAAATCCCTAGAAGATTCTCCACTCCTTGCTTCCCCATAATTTAATGCTGACGAAGTTGCAGAACGAATTAATTGCTTGGATAAATGCTGAGATCCAAAAGAGGCATCAATACTTTTGCTGATCGATATGGAATCAATTGCAAATTGAATCAATCTATCTTCAAGTTGGGCTGCTTTCATCATCTGTTTGCATTACCTTTCAAATAAATCAAAAATCTTAAATCGTTAATCCCCATATAACAAATCATTTTCCTTTAAAATTTGGCTTTCGCTTTTCCACAAATGCGGCTACCCCCTCTGCATAATCAGCAGTTTGTGCAGCTTCAATTTGTAGTTGGCCTTCCATATGTAATTGATCCTTCAAAGTGTTCTCCATGGAATGGTTCAACAACCTCTTGGTCATGCCCAGGGCCTTAGTAGGCATCTGTGCTAAGGTTGTCGCTACCTTTTGAACTTCTTCCATAAAATCCTGAACGGGAAACACTTGGTAGACCATGCCCAATTTTTCAGCTTCCGCTGCTGTTACCTTATCTCCCATCATCATTAAGGCCGATGCTTTTTGAAACCCAATAAGCCGTGGAAGGAAAAAGGTTCCTCCGCTATCGGGTATGAGGCCTATTTTGCTGAATGCCTGAATGAAACTGGCCGTTTCTGAAGCCATAACGACATCGCAGGCTAGGGCAATATTGGCGCCTGCTCCGGCTGCCACACCATTCACGGCAGCCACAATGGGCTTTTCGATGGAACGGATGCGTTGAATGATAGGGTTGTAATGTTCTTCCAATATTTTTCGGAAACCTGGATTCAATTCGGGGGTGGTAACCTCCTTCAAATCCTGTCCAGCGCAGAAAGCTTTTCCATTACCTGTAATAACAATGGCCCGTACTGAGGGATTATTTTCTGCTTCGTCCAAATGCTGCTGAAGCAATAGTGCCATTTCCCTGTTGAAGCTGTTGAACACGTCGGGGCGATTGAGGTGCAGCCACTGTAGGGATTGTTGTATTTTCGATTCAATAGAAGCCATTGCTTATGGTAATTTGAAATGAGGATTGTAAATGATTCCAATGATATTGCCCCAAGGATCCTTCACGCCAGCTACCATAATTTCGTCACCCACATTATTGGGAGCTTCATAGACGCTTGCCCCAAGGTCCAGCAGACGGTCGAAGGTTTGTTGAATGTCCTTCACCCCCCAGTAGGAGTAGCTGTTGTCTCCATAGGTAATGGAGCCCTCTATGGGCAATAAACCCAGTTCATATCCCTTAACGTTGAATCCAACATAAAAAGGTTCGTCAAAGTACGGCTTTGTTTCAAAAGCTTTGGTATACCACGCTTTGGCTTCTTGCAGGTCGTTAACCCGATAAATGGTAGTTCGTAGTCCTAGCATCATTTTAAACATTTAAAGTAATCGAAGGGTTCTTGGCAATTATCACATTGAAAGAGCGCCTTGCAGGCTGTAGCGCCAAACTGACTTACCAAGTGGGTGTTGGTACTGCCACACTGCGGACACTTTACCAATTTTTGATTTCCCAACAACGCTTCTTTGTCGGCCAAAGGTTCAAGGGGTGGTGCAATGCCATAGGCCTCCATTTTTTGCTTTCCCTTTTCCGACATCCAATCGGTGGTCCATGCAGGAGCTAGGACCAAATCCACCCGAGCCTTTTTTCCCTTCTGGGCAAAGGCTGCTTTGATATCGGAGGCCATCATGTCTGTAGCTGGGCATCCTGAATAGGTTGGTGACAACTTTATCTGTACCATACCTTCCACTTCAACAGCTTCGCGTATGACGCCCAAATCCAATACAGATAGAACTGGAATCTCAGGATCGGCCACCGATTCTAGGATAGAAACTAAGTGTTCTTGAATGTTTGGTTTTTCAGTTGTTGTCATAAATTGATCCCTGAACTCAATCGAGGTATTATTTGTTTACCAATCCATATTCGGATAGGTACGCTGCATGTACTGCAAATCGGCCAAAAGGTATCCCATGTGTTCGGTGTGTCTGCCCTGTTTCCCGCCTTTTTGAAAATAGTTGGTTTCGGGAAGTACGAGTGTTGCCTCTTCCAATACTTCAGAAATTTTCTGATAGTACATAGGTCTCAGCGCGTGCAAATCCACTCCTATCCCTGCATCAACTGCCAATTGGTCGATAGGGGTCATTTCAAACAATTCGTCGGTATAGCGCCAGAGCGCATCGATGGCTTCCTGCATTTTCTTACGGCTTTTTTCGGTACCATCGCCCAATCTTTTCAACCAATCACTGGAAAAACGTTGATGGTATCGAACTTCCTTGATGGCTTTTTGCGCAATGGCTGCAAGGGTGGCGTCCGCACTGTACTGCAATTGTTCCAAGAGTAACAAATGGTAGGCGTCGAATAGAAATTGGCGCCCTATGACAAAACCAAAATGGGTGTTGGGTTGTTCTACCAACAAAACATTATGGTATTCGTGTTCCTTGCGCAAAAAGGCTACGGCGTCCTCGGAAGCAAACGCATCATCCAGTTGTGCTGCATATTGATAGTAACTTCGGGTCTGCCCAAAAAGGTCGAGGGCTATGTTGGTAAGGGCGATATCGGTTTCCAAATTGGGGCCGTGCCCACACAATTCTCCCAAGCGCTGACCCAAAATGAGGTGGTTATCGGCGATGCTAGTAACGTAGTTTGAGCGTTGTTTCGAATCCATTCCTTGGGGTTTACATGTGTTTTACTTCGTCGGGTAATTTGTAGAAAGTAGGGTGACGGTAGACCTTGTTCTTGGCAGGTTCAAACATTTCACCATTCTCCGAAGGATTGGATGCAGTGATGTATTTGCTCTCCACCACCCAAATACTTACCCCTTCATTGCGGCGGGTGTACACATCCCGGGCATTTTCGAGGGCCATTTCAGCATCGGCAGCATGCAAACTTCCAAAATGACGGTGTTCTAAACCGTTTTTACTTCGTACAAAAACTTCCCATAAGGGCCATTCTTTTTTCATGTGCTGTATCTTTTAACTAGCTTTCGCCACTTTTTTATTGGTTTGTTTATTGGCATGGGCCATAGCGGCTTCGCGTACCCAAGCACCTTCTTCCCAGGCTCCAACACGGGCTTCCATCCGTTCTTTATTGCAGGGACCATGTCCTTTCACCACCTGCCAAAATTCCTCCCAATCAATTTCCCCAAAATTGTAATGTCCTGATGCTTCATTCCATTTTAAGTGAGGATCTGGAATGGAGATCCCTAAAATAGCAGCTTGCGGAACCGTCTGGTCTACAAATTGTTGGCGAAGTTCGTCGTTTGTTTTTCGTTTCAGTTTCCATTTCATGGATTGGGCCGTATGTGGCGAGTCTTCATCTTTGGGACCAAACATCATCAAACTGGGCCACCACCATCGATTCAAGGCATCCTGTGCCATGGCTTTTTGTGCTTCGGTTCCATTGCATAGGGTAAGCATGATTTCGTACCCCTGCCTTTGATGAAAACTTTCCTCCTTACAGATGCGTACCATCGCCCTTGCATAGGGACCAAAGGATGTGGTGCACAAGGCTACTTGATTGATGATGGCTGCTCCATCCACCAACCACCCAATGGCACCGATGTCGGCCCAAGTGATGGTGGGGTAGTTGAAAATAGAGGAATATTTTGCTTTTCCCGTATGGAGTTGTTGGTACAATTCTTCCCGTGAAATTCCGAGCGTTTCACAAGCGGAATACAAATAGAGCCCGTGTCCGGCTTCGTCCTGAACTTTGGCCAACAAGGCCGCCTTACGGCGCAAGGAAGGTGCACGGGTAATCCAGTTGCCTTCCGGAAGCATCCCCACCACTTCTGAATGGGCGTGTTGGGAAATTTGCCGAATGTGGGTCTGCCGGTATTTTTCGGGCATCCAGTCTTTCGGTTCAATCTTCTCGTCGCGCTCGATGCGTTCTTCGAAGATCTGTTCTAGGTTTATTAGTTCTTTTTCGCTCATAATCACTTTTTATACATCAAAATCCAAGGTCACTTTAGGGGTAACTGGCACCGACTGGCAGCTTAACACAAAGTGTTGGTTCAATTCATTTTCTTCAAGGGCATAGTTCACTTTCATCTCAACGTTCCCCTCCAGGATTTTGCATTTACAGGTACTACACACGCCTCCTTTACAGGCAAAAGGCAAATCGGCTCCAGCACCCAAGGCGGCATCTAATAAATTGTCATAGTCATCGGTCATGGTAAAATGGAACTCTTTTCCACCATCAATTAAGGTTACCTCCACCCCTACTACCTTTTGTTGTGCCAGTCGTTCGGCACGTTCCTTATCGGCTTCACTTAAACCAGAAACGAACAGTTCATAATGTATCCTTTCCTGGGGCACATCCCGTTTTAATAATTCATCACGGACCAGAAAAATCATTTCCTCAGGGCCACAAAGAAAAACCTCATCCACCGCGGGCACTTCCACCAATTTGTCAAAGATTTCCTGCAGCTTGTCCTCCGTAAAACGTCCATTGAACAGTTCGATATCCCTCCGTTCCTGCGTAAGGAAGTAATAGATTTCCAAACGCCCAAAATACTGGTTGCGAAGTTGTTCCAAGGTCTCTTTAAAGATAATGGATTTTACGGTACGGTTCAAGTAGAATAATTGGAATGTGGATTGAGGCTCCTGCTCCAAATGCGTTTTGATCATCGAAAGGATGGGCGTAATTCCACTGCCCGCTGCAAACGCCACATAGTTTTTGGGTGCTTGACCACAAGACACCCCAAAAGTTCCTGAAGGAGGCATGACCTCTAAGGTGCTCCCTACTTTTAGGGTTTGATTGACGTAAGTAGAGAACTTCCCTCCGGGAATTTGTTTAACCGCCACACTCCAAGTGTTCTCAAATGGACTGGTGCAAAGACTATAGGACCTCCGCACATCTTCTCCGTCTATGAAAGCACGCAAAGTGAGATGCTGTCCTTGTCGGAAATGAAAGGCTACCGCCAAGTCGTTGGGAATATCGAAGGTTAGTACGGTACAATCCTTGGTTTCTTTGTAAAGATTTTTGACCCGAACTTGATGAAATGTCGCCATGAGTACACTTTAAACACACAAAACTAACATTTGTTAGTTTGAAAAGCAAGTAAAAACTAAACCATCCCTTCGATCAGCACTGCTACCATATCCCGTTTCAACACATTTACATCCAACTTGCCCCGTTTTTGGTACCACAAATAGAGCGTACGCAAGGTAGATAGTATGGAGAAAAGGATGACTTCTGGATGCCGAGGTTTGATTTCGCCCGATTCAATGCCTTGCTTGATGATTTTGCGGAAGTTCTCTTCATAGGCTTCACGCATCCTTACAAACGCTACTACATCGTCTTCAGGCATGTGCATCCAATCATTGTTGAGGGCTGCCAGGGCCTCGGATTGATTCACGGTGATGTCGATGTGCATTTCGATTAAGGATTCGATTTTTTGAAGAGGTGTCCCTTTGCTCACGAGAATGGAATTCATTCCATCGGTAAATGTTCTTGCTAAATCCATCACCAACACCGAAAGAATCTCCTGCTTGCTTTGAATATGGTTGTAAAGACTAGCCGCTTTTATGCCCATGGCTTGGGCAATGTCCCGCACCGTAACGGCACTATAGCCTTTTTCCTTAAAAAGGTGACTGGCCTTAGCAATGATCTCTACTTTGCGGGAGGAGTGCTTCATGATGCTGCAAGATAGCAAAAGCATAAGGTTCTTTTCAAAAAAGCCCTTTGCAATTAGTTTTCAAAAGGTTTCCTTTATATTTTTGACACCTTATGAAAACAGGCTTTGAAAGCAATGCATTGATCGATCGGCTGCCACCGCACCTCAAGCAATACATTAAACCGCAACTTTATGAGCAATACACCCCCATCAATCAAGCGGTGTGGCGCTTCGTGATGCGGAAAAATGTGGACTATCTTAGCAAGGTAGCCCATGAAAGCTATGTTGATGGGCTGCAAAAGACCGGTATTTCCATAGACCAAATCCCTTCCATGTACGGGATGAACCGTATCCTGAAGGAAATTGGTTGGGCCGCTGTAGCCGTGGACGGATTTATACCGCCTAATGCGTTCATGGAATTTCAAGCCTACAAAATCCTGGTCATTGCCAGCGACATCCGCCAATTGGAGCATATCGAATACACCCCAGCCCCCGACATTATCCATGAGGGCGCAGGGCATGCCCCCATCATTGCCAGTCCGGATTATGCAGAATACCTGAGGCGTTTTGGTGAAATTGGCGCCAAAGCCATCAGCAGTGCCCATGATACCGATATGTATGAAGCCGTTCGAAAGCTTTCTATTTTGAAGGAAGCCGAAGGTACCCCAAACGAGGAAATTGAAGCTGCCGAAGCCAAAGTGCTCGAACTTCAGGAAAAGAAGGTAGAGGCCAGTGAAATAGCACTTATCCGCAATTTGCACTGGTGGACTGTAGAATACGGCTTGGTTGGGACTCCCCAAAACCCCAAAATATATGGTGCTGGGTTGCTATCTTCCATTGGTGAAAGCGAATGGTGCATGAAGGAGGAAGTAAAAAAAATCCCCTACAGCATCGATGCGGCCTACCAAGATTTCGATATTACCAAACCACAACCGCAATTGTACGTAACCCCAGACTTTGCGTTCTTACAAGAAGTATTGGAAGAATTTGCCAATACCATGGCGGTACGGAAAGGCGGATGGCGCGGTTTGCAAAAATTGATTGGCTCCAAGCAAATTGGCACCATCGAACTAAGTACAGGTTTGCAAATAAGCGGGGTTTTTACACGCATGATCCAAAACGAAGACAACGAAGTGGTCTATTTTGAAACCGAAGGTGCAACAGCGCTGGCCTATCGTGAAAAAGAAATCATCGGCCATGGAACCCAACGGCACTCCAAAGGCTTCCGTTCACCCTTGGGCCAATTGAAAAAAATCAATCTAGCCATCGAAAATATGGGCCCACGCGATTTGCAAGCCTATAATTTTTATGACGGCAAACCCATCGCCTTCGAATTTGAGAGTGGCATTACCGTAGAGGGGATGAATGTAACGGGGATGCGAAACCTGAATGGAAAGCTAATGCTCATTCAATTTACGGATTGTTGGGTGAAGTATGGGGATGAAGTATTGTTTTCCCCTGAAATGGGCGATTTCGATCTGGCTGTGGGCAAGGACATTGTTTCGGCCTTTGCGGGGCCGGCCGATTACCATTCGTTCGACCGGGTAACACATAAAGCCAGCGCCACAGAGACCATTCGCATTACGCCTTCTGAAGACGAAAAATTACTGAACCATCTATACCAACAAGTTCGCACTTTTCGGGAAAACCAATCAACCAACGAAGCATTCCTTGAAGGAATTTTGAACCTGCTTCAGGTAAAGTTTCCCCAAGACTGGTTGCTGCCCTTGGAACTTTGCGAAATCACTGCTGCTAGTCGTTCCGATTTTTCAAAAAAGGCAACCACCTATTTAAACGAAGTGAAGCAACGCCGCCCCAAAGTGGCACATTTGATTGATACAGGATTACAATTACTATAACTATGGGATTATTCGATTTTTTATTGGGAAATAAAAACAAAAAGATTGCCGATTTTAAAAATAGGGGAGCCATCATTCTCGATGTGCGCACCAAAGGCGAATACCAAGGCGGAGCCATTCCGGGTTCCAAAAACATCCCCTTGCAACAACTTTCCGTAAGGGTTCAGGATGTAAAAAAATGGAACAAACCCGTCATTACTTGCTGTGCCAGCGGCATGCGCAGTGCCAGTGCAGCGGCCATCTTACGATCCAACGGCATTGAAGCAATGAATGGTGGCGGATGGTTCAATCTGAGTCAAAAGCTGTAAATTGAATTTGTTATTTCGACAACAATACCACTGGGTCGTATCTTCAAGGGAAGTGCTTTTGGAGTATTGCGAGTCCATAAAAGCTGAAGACCTTTTGAAGCAACATCCCAGCTTTGCCAATGCTAGCATGCAGTACCTTTTATTGCACATGGCCAACTGCTACTTTTTTTGGCTGGGTGAAGTCGCTTTGAAAAAAAAAATGGAATACCTCGATTACCAAAAAGTGCATTCCTTAGCAGCCATAAGAACCCAGTTTGAAACCGTCAATCATTTGGTCAACAAATTCCTGAATACCGACTGGCCCGAAGCCATCCCTTATGAAATCCGTGGAGCCCTAGGAACCACAACGCCCCTAAAATTGTTTACACACGTCATCACCCACGAGTACCATCACAAGGGGCAACTCCTATCCATGAGCAGGTTCATGGGCTATACCCCTGTGGATACGGATGTCTTACGGTAGCTGTTTGGGTACCGAAACCGGAAAATCCTGCCCAAAGCCATAACTGGACGGGTATTGGGGGTTGCCTCGGTATTTTTCCGAAACCTCCGGTACACGGCTTTCCAAATAGGCTTTCAATTCGTTTACGGTGACCCGATGATCGCCACTATCGGCTTTCCCAGAAAGGGCTTCCAAAAGTACATAGGTAAAGACCCCATGACCCAGTTCGTCAAACTCGGTGGCAAATTGTTCGCTGCCGCTGGCCGTAAGCCAATGGGTACCAGTACTCCGCGCTAACTGGGCAATGGCCTTTTCTTCTGCGGCTCCACGGGCCAAGGTGGTGAGGACTCCCGCACTTTGGCAAGCATCCAAAATATAGAGTTGTTTTTGAGCAGAAATTCCTGAGGCGATTTTCTTCAACTCGGAAGCAGAGATTCCCTTTTGGGCCAAAGCGCCATCATCTCCATACAACTGTGTGACATCCGTGGGTACCAAAAAAAACTCCCCATCATTGCCAGCACTGACCACTCCGTGCCCGGCATAATAAAAAACAAAGATGTCCTGAGGATTGGCAACCGCTGCAATTTCATTCAACTTCGAAAGGATATTGGCCCTTACCGCCTCACTATTCTTTACAAAATACACATGGGTTTTTGAAGTAATCTTCGCCAAACCCTGCTGCAAGGTTTCCTGAAAACCTGTGGCATCGGCCACCGCATAATTGAGGTTGTACTTTGGGTTTTGGTATTCATTGATGCCAATGACCAACAAATGAGCCTGAATGCCTTGTGGTTTAATCAACGATTGTTCTGGCGTGTAATGCACTGTAAGTTTTTCGGGCCTACTTTCGGTACCTTGTGAATTGATGGCAATGGCAAGAAATTCGTTTACTCCTTCAATAAGGGTAACGACCAATTCCTTGGAATTGCTATTTTCAGCAACGTCGTCCTCTACCAAAAGGTTGCGGTTGTTGTTTCCCACCAATTTCCCATTTTGGTACAAACGCAATTCGGCAATGCGATCGCCTTTGGCTGTGCCCTCCAAAACTAGTTTTATGGACTCACTTTTGGTTTCCACCTCTTTGGATGCCACATCGTCTGCTACATAAAGATTTCTGGTTCCTTCGGAATATTTCAGGACTACAGAAGGTGGTTCTTTGATGTTCGCAATGTTTGCGATGGATTTAAATTCCTTTTCCGCCAACACCTTGTAAATGAGTCTGGGGGTATAAAATTGATCGAAGATGCTTTCCATGGGGATTACTTCTTTTCCCTTTACAAAAGCCACTTTGTCCCATGCCTCTGGTGAACCTTCGAAGAGTCCGTCGGGCGTTAAGGCAATCCAATTCTGGTCTTCAAACACATAAATCCTTAGCAGTTCCTTCATGGTTTCCAGTTCATAAAACTTAATGGCACTGGACGCTTGGACCGCAAATATCCGATCGGTTACAAAAGCTCCCTTTGAAAAGAGGGTTTTAACTTCGGTAAAGGATTTGACCAATTTTCCCGTTGGGATATGGTATAAAAACGATCCTGAAGTATAGCCCATGAAAAACAAGTACTTGCCATTGGGAGACAGTTCGGCATCCATCATGTAATTTTCGAAATGCGTGGGAAACGAATGGATGATTTCCCCAGTTTGGGCATCCAAAATTTCTACTTGCCTTGTTGTGGCATTGGCCGTAATAAGCCTTGTCCCGTCCGCATTGTGAACAACCATGAAATACCGCCCTTCCTTTACCCAAAGTTCCTTGCGGGTTACATAGTCAAAATAATGCAAACGTTCGTTATGCGCTTCATCGTCATAAATATCCCGGGTAATGTAGGCTACTGAATTGCTGAAGGGGGCCAAACTAACACTATGGCTGAAAGAGGGCAACTCTCCCCCAATCATTTTGGAAAACACTTCGGAACCTTCCTCAGTATCGATAATGCGCATACCTCCTTTACTGAAAAGTGCCAAAAGGTGTGCGTTATCATTAAAATCATAACCGCCAACATCGCCATAATTCTCAATCAAATTCGAAAAACTATCGGGTTTGCCCCGTTCAAACACCTTAATGGGATCGGTATTGGTCGTAATTCCAAATACTTTGTTGGAGCTTTGGTCCACTACCATTTCCCCATTGCTATAATCGTCCCTGTAATTGGGGTGGTAGGCCGTAAAGCGAGTAGCGCTGGGACTGCTTAATAACGAAAAGGTCCTGTTTCCGTAATTGGTTGAAAAAAGCAATTCCAAAGCTTCATTGTTGCTGTAGACCGCCAACTGGGTTGGGTTCATCAAACTCTTGCCGTAGGTCTTCACTGGAATGGTGTCATACCGCTTGAATTTACTGTAGGAAGCATCATAACCTACTTGCGCATACAACCAGTCCCCCTTTGGAAGCACCGCAATTTTTTCACCTTCAAGATCAATTTTCCCCAAAACAGCACCCGTAATGGCATCCAGTTCGGTTAAGGCGCCCGTACCCGGGGCGACCCAGATGGTAGTCCCATCATCATTAACAACGGCATCTCCAATATAAGGAATCGCTTCGCCAACCACTCCTTGTAACGGTACCGTACGACTCCAAACTTCCAGATTGGTTTTTGGATTCACCCTAAGGAAAGTTGCCAACCCTTTATCTTGATCGTACACCGCCTTAATTACGTCTCCATTTTCGAGAATTGCCACGCAGTAGCCCTTTACCTCATGGTAGGTGCCATTCAAAAAATCGTATACGTAATTCTCAAAATAGTTGGTGAGAATTAGCAGATGACTTAAACTGCTATTGAATTCGAAGTGGTTGATGTTGCCCTCCCCTGGAAAAACAGGAATATTGCCCGAATTGAACTTTCCATTCACTTCGTCCAAGGCATACAGCGATTGATTGCCCTGTGTGTCCTGTGCAAAAAATGTAAGCGTATGGAAATCGGGATTGTCTACATAATCCAAGGCATAAATACGTCCCAAAGGATACTTTCCAACTTCCTCAAAAGTCTCGTTGTCGTAGACCACAATGGTATTGTTGGTAAGGGTGTATGTTTTTCCATCCCTGGCATTTACTGCTAGATCGTTGTTGTAATTTTCCAAATCGATGGTACGGTACAACAACCCCGTCTGCTCATTCCAAAATTTAAGAGTCTTGTCCTGATAACCATACGTAACCAACACATGCCGTTTGGCATCCAACGCCGAGTAGGAAGTGGACAGGGCATGGGTACTCTGCACTACAAAATCTTGCTGCGCGAAACCCTTCCATGCGCTCATTAGACACCAAAGAATCAAAAAGGATTTTTTCATGATTACTGGTGGTTAATTTCAACCATCAAAGGAACCACGTACCCTTCGGCGCCTTCTTTCACCTTAAAGCCAGGTGTCCCAGCGGCATATTCGACCATGCTCTTATCGATAAGCTTTTCGCCCAAAGCCGCCTTGATCTTGGAAGTGAGTCCGCCCTCCGTTTCTTGCATTTTTTCCTGTAATTCTTTTTCGTCCAATCTTTGCTGGCTGAAGAGGATCAACAAATAATCGGTACCCGGGTTTTCGTCCATGCGGATCACTTTTTTCTCACTCGGGAATGCCAACTCTGAATTGGCCCCGATCAAAGGAGACATGTTATCATCATATGGAAGAATCTTGTTGATTTTTTGAGAAAGATCGGTGGCAAAAGCATAAATGTAACCTTCGTTTACATTTTCCAAATAGAAGCGGAATCGAGTTCCGGAAGGATAGGCCTCAAGCATTCGGTAGGCTACCAAATCTTCGCCTTCCACATCATCCTCAACCACTAGGTTTCTTGTCGAAACCCTTGTTACCTCCATCAACTGTCCCGAATTGGTTTCAAACTTCAGGCTCCCTTCGGGTAGTTTCTCGGCGATTGGATTGGGATCCACATCGCCCATCGGCAAGACTGGCCTTATGGGCTGGTTGGGGTTGTTGGGCTCCACCCTGGGGATGGAGGGTTTGCCTGGCTGATTGGGATTGTTGGGCTTGCTATTGGGGGTAGAAGGAATGTTGTTATCCTTTCTTTTGTAATAACTATACGGTTGAATGGCTCCCATGGCCCATTTTTCGTATTCTGAATAAGGCACCCAAATAAAGCCTCCATCGCCCCATTGGGTTCCCCAACTGTTCATCACCCTAAAAGCGCCGCCTTCGTAATTGTCGTCATAGCCAATCACTACCATGGCATGATAGCCATGCTGGGATGCTATGGCATTTTTTTCGGTGGAAAGCGAGCGCCATACCGTTGTGGCTTTAAAGAAACTTGGAGGCAATTTCATACCCAACAACACGGGATAGCCCTCGGTCAATGCTTTTTTGGTCGCGTTGGTTTTTACTCCATAATCGGGGGAATCGAAGAAAAACAGGGTTTGGTAATCCCTGATCCTATAGTCGATGGCCTCCAATTGCACTGCCTCCGAAATGGATGGGTTGCACTGATAGGGCAACGATTTCAAGGAAGGTGCCCCTGCTACCTTCAAGGCTTCCATCCCATATTTTGGATTGGCTCCTTTACTGCAGTTTAAGTCGTCCTCCCGTTTGATGATGGAATACACAAAGGAAGGTGATAAGGCGTTTTGGGTAATGGTATATTTATCGGTAATCCCCAAATCCTTGGCCAACATGATGGTCCTAAGACCGTAGGCACTGGCATAAGCCACGCAAGTTCCGTATTGTCCTTGGTTTCCGGGATAAGGCGCATACTGCTCCAACGAATAACTGCTGGGCAAATTATCGTAGGTGGAAGCGGTAAATTGAATTTTATAGGGGATGCTTCGGTAGGATGCTTCATCCCATTCCATACCCATGGGGTACTCCTGTGCAACGGTGGAAAAAGCAATCAAAAACAATAAAAAGGACAGTGCTCTCATAACGATTGGGTTTTTACACCCGTAAAAATGCACATTTTCAGGAAATTGGAAAATAGGGCAACTGCCTTATTCGAACTTTTTTCCTATAAATTGTACTTCACCACAAACAGCACAATGCGTGGAAGCACATAATACTGTGATGTCGTGTTGAATTCGTCACTAAAACGATCGCTGTTGGTAAATTGGGTATTGAGCACATTGGTAGCCTGTAGCGAAAACTCCCACGGGCTGTCCCCTTCCTGAAAATAAAGCGTCCCGTTTAAAAAGGAGTACTTGTTTTCTATGGTTTGGGCGGCATCGCTGTATTTGTAAAAATTCCAATTGGCAGTCAAATAGAAGGATTTAAGGAAATTAATGTCCACATTCACAAAGGGACGCTGGGTGTAGAACGTTTGTTGCAATCCCCCATTGTCGTAATCGTTTAGGGCAAGGTTATAGCCCACTTCAAAATTGGGCCATTCCCGAAAACTGCTGCGGGCACTTATTTGGTAGTTTTGGGTGAAACTTTTGCTTTCCCTAATTACATCATTGATGGTATTATTGGAAGTACTTAAACTAAGGTTGGCACTGGTGGCTAGTTCTATTTTTTTGATGCGTTTGCTGAACCTTCCAAAAGCCGTAAACGTTTCGTCCGAAAAGTTACTGCTGATGTTTTCCGGATACGCCACTTGGTTGATCGATACAATTTCGCTATTCCCTTTGATGCCCTTCAACCTACGGGTATAGCTCAATGAGCCCATGATGTTGGTATAGCTGAAGAGGTTGAAGTTGAAATAATTCAAACTGTAACTGTGCGAAAACGAGTTTTCCAACAATCGATTCCCTCGAAATAACTGATTGTAATTGTTGAACACATAAGCCTCTGCAAAATCATTCACATCGGTATACTCAGCCGAAAGGGCATAATTGAACCGCAAACTTTCACTTTTCTTGATTTCCCAAAGGGCAAATAGATCGGGTAATAACCGCCAGTCGTTTTGGTTAAAAGCGCTTCCGAATTGTTCATTTTTAACCAGATAGTTGTGCAGCGTGGCCCCTGGTGCAAAAGTAAACTGGCCTTTCTTGAACTTGTAATGAAATCCCAAAAAGGCATCGGCAAAGCCATAAGTAACGTCATTTGCCAGGGATTGGGTCCCTTCGCCAATTTCTGGGGTTTCCAGCAAATCCAATCGACTGCCATTGTCCAATAATTGAAACATGTTCGAGCTAAATCGTTGCCGGCTCAGGGTTCCACCCAATGTAACGTTCAGGTTGCTTTGGTTATTGATAATAAAGTAGTAATCTACTTTTCCATCCAACTTGTGGGTCTGAACATTCTTTTGTTGGTTAATACTGAAACGGTTTTGAAGGGTATCCAGGGGGAGCACACCCGGAAAAGGCAACAAATCGGTGATGGCATTGTAAAACGGATCTTCCTCCTGCCACAAGTGCTGTAATTGTCCTGCAAAAATGTTTTTATCATTCAACGTATAGTACACATTCAGGTTTTGGTTAATGGAAACAGGTTTGTTTTCCTTGTTTTCGGAAATGTCATTGCTGAAATCTTCAAACAGCGACAAGGCACGATCGGTTTCGGTTTGCTTGGAAGTTTTTACAAGCACATCGTAATCCATCTGAAAATTGGTACTGGGCTTATACACACTGCTCATTTTGAGCATGCCCAACTGGCTGTGCTGATCGTTGTTGCTCGAAGTAACCTCCGTTACCCCTGTGGCGATGTATTGCTGAATCGAATTCGTTACAAAATTGGTCTTACTGTCCGATAAAATTCCAAATCCACTCAAATCCCAATGATCTGTGGCCGCCCAACTGAAATTCCCTGCCAGGAATTTACTTTCGATGCGATTAGCCCGGTTGTTTTGCGCTACTGCAAAGCCTAAATCGCTTTCACTGATGTTGAAGTTGGTCCCCCCGCCCCGATTGAAATTGCGAAAGCCCCCAGTAAAATTGAAATAGTCCCGCCAAGTGAAAGGCACCTCACCTATATCATTAAAATCGGTGATGAAATTAAGGCTGTACTTGGGGCTGTAATAAAACAATTTCGGATGTACCAAATAGCGTTCATTAAGGGCATCGTCTACCCCCGAACCGCCGGTAACCTCCCCAAACCAGAAGTTTTTCTTACCTTCCTTCAACTTGATATTGATGGCTACATTGTCCTGATTGTTGGTCACCTTGCTCATCTGGCCCACTTCACTGTAATTGCGCAACACTTCTACCTTATCCACCGCATCGGCCGGGATGTTTTTCGTGGCCAATTTTGAATCGCCATCAAAAAAATCCTTGCCTTCCACCATTACCTTCTGTACGGTCTTTCCTTCCACCTGTATTTCACCTTCGTCATTCACCTCCACGCCTGGAAGGTTTTTCATCACATCCCCCAGCTTTTTTTCATTGCCTCTGTTAAAGGAATCGGCATTGTACACAATGGTATCCCCCTTAACCGTTACAGGCATCTCGTAAACTATCTCTACCCCATCCAAAAGGGAAGCCTGGGCCTTCAACACAAAATCCAAAGTCATAGTTTCAGCATTCGCCGGAACGGAAAGCTCCTTTTCCAAGGTTTCATAGCCCAAATAACTTGCTCTTAGTAAGTAGGTTTGGTTTGCGGAAAGATACAGTTGAAACTTACCCTCATCATTGGTAATGGCATAAGACTCCACATTTCCGGTGGCTTTCGCCGTAGCAATGACGTTAGCCAATTCTAGCGGAGTTCCCAGACTATCCTTGATAAACCCACGAAGTTTGATGCTTTGGCCAAACCCCACAGTGCTCACCAACAATAAGTATATAAAAAGTGTTTTTTTCATTTATTGACTTAAAATTTAACCGGAGAAAAGGGGTGCCTATTACCCTCCAAAACGTCTAAATCCCCCACCCTTGCGTTTACCATCTCCACCCCGAAAATTTTCCCGCATTTCGTCCGTTTTTTTCTTCACAACGGCATCAAAAGCCTCACGGGTTACCTTTTCTCCTTTGGAAGGAGGCTTAATCTCCATGGCTTCTTTGGTGTTAAGAACAATCTTGGAGCAAAGGATGGTGGTGCGATCCACGTTCAATTCCAGAATCAATCCAGGCAATCCGCCGTATTCCCCTGGGCCATTCTGTATAGGGATTTGAGGCGTAAACCAAGCCGTCACCAACACTTCTTTCGGAATTTCAAAATTGTCCAAGGGGTCTTTCTCCTTCAGCGAATCCTTGACCATTTCCGTTGCTTTCTCCTGACGATCATCCCTTCGGCGCATCATTCTAAAATTGTTGGGGTTCACCGCTTTAATTGCGGTCGCCTTGATTGCCAAATACTGTCCTATTTGTTTGGATTCCTTCCCAATTTGCCAGTCCATCTGTGGAATGGAATCGCTCACCAAAAACTGCTTACCAAAAAACTCCCTGGCTTCCAAGAGTTGCTGCGTTTCCAAATTCTTGTACTGTTCCCCCGGGGTAAAACTGCTCACCATCATTCCAAATCCTCGATTGCCCTCACCGGTATCCAAGGCCTCCTCTTCTTCATAGATCGATTCCTTTCCCTGAAACGTAAGGATGAAAGTCTTTTCCAAGTGCTTTTTCATCCGTTCCTTCATTTGCTTTTTCATGTCCTCACTCATATCGGGCGGACCCACTCGATCCATATCTACAGTGGTCTTGGATTGGTAATAGGCTTTTCCGCTGATATTTTGCGCAGAAATGATTCCAAAATAAGGCAGCAGTACTAGGGCAAGGAAAATAGACTTCATCACAACAGTTTTAAAAATGGAACACCAAGATACTTGAATGTCAAAAACCTTTAGACTGTTGTTCTGTTAAATAGTTTATAAAGTTACCCGCCTATGCGTATCTGCATCCTATTGCCACCTTCCTTTTTCCTGCCGTCCCCTTCAAACTGTTCGTTCATTTCCTTCATCTTGGCATCCAAAATAGCACGGTATTCTGCCTCGGTAACTTCTTTTCCTTTAACCGGTTCCTTGATGGAAATTCCCTTTTCAGGGTTTAAGACCAATTTGCTGCAAAGGATGGTTTCCGAGCCATCGTTCACCTCCAAGATGAGCCCCGGAAGTCCATCGTACTCACTAGGTCCATGTTGCAAGGGAATCTGTGGCGTGTACCAAGCCGTAATCGTAATGGGTTCTTCCTCCACCATACTGGTGTTGTCTTTAGGATCCCGTTCCGAATCCGATTCGGCGGTCATGATGGTTCTGGTGGTGTTGTACGTGGCTTTAAAGCAGGTGTACTCCCCAATATTCTTGGTTTCTTTTTCCAACTTCCAGTCACGGGCCTCGAGGGCATCCTTGATCAAAAATTCCTTACCAAATACTTCCGTTTTATTGGTGTAACGATTTTCCTTAAGGTTCTTATAGTACACATCGTTCCCTCCAGAACCCGCTACGACGATTTTCATGCCGCCACTTTCAAACACCCCGTCGTCATCCAATTTTTGGACTTCTTTGTATTCCGATTCGCCTTCGGTAAACTCCAAAGTAAATTCTTTTTCAGATTGTTTCTTCAGCATGGCACGGATCTGTTCCTGCATGGCATCGGTCATGGTGCTGTCCAATTGCACATCGAACTTGCGTTGGCTCTTGTAAGTGGCGATGCCCTGTATCTGTTGCCCATAAAGACAATGGCAAAGGAACAAAGCAATCAAAATCGATAGGTAAGTCATTGTTTTCATTTCTTCTTGATGTTAGAATTGTTTGGGACAAAGATGCAATGCCCAACCCGTTTTTTGGGTTAAAGAGTGTTAACGTGTGTTAACGGACGAAGCTTCACAAATTGATTGTTGCTATTTTTGAGGCATGGAAAACCTGAAATACAAGGGAATACTCTATTTCATCGCCACAGTCATAGCGGCTACCTTGTGCATTCAGGTATATTGGAATTACAAAAATTACCGGACCAGCAAACAACAATTGCTGAACGATGTCCAGACCAGTCTGGACAATGCCGTAGACCAATACTACACCCAACTGGCCACCGAAAAAACCTTTAGCTTTATTGGCGATAGCCTCCATTTTACAGGTTTTGACCCCATGAAATTCAGCGGGGATACCCTCATCATGGAAAAGAACCTCAGCTTTAGGGATTCCTCTTCCAAGGGTTTGGCCGTGTTCAAATCGGTTCGCAATGACAGTGTAGCCATCAATATTTCTTTAGGTGATAGCACTTTGGCGCATTCAGGGATTTTTGCATTAAGAGACAGCCTACGTAAACCAGTGGAAACCCTTTCGTCCAAAATTATGGTGTCATTTTCCGAAGACCAACTTTCACTCCAAAAATTGGACAGCCTGCTGCAACAGGAGTTGCAACGTAAAAGCATTGCCATCGATTATGGCCTTACCCATACCCTGTTTCTGGGCAGGGAACAAACCCTCCGCCCCGAAATCGTTGAAAAAGCCTCCTTGGAAACCGCATCCAATTCGCCTTATTTCTTTCATGGCAACCAGTTGAAGGTTTATTTTACCAACATCACCTTTTCGGTACTCAAAAGAAACCTCTTAGGCATTGTCCTTTCATTTCTTTTGGTAAGTGGGGTCATTGCCTGTTTGCTGTACTTGTTGAAAATTATCAAACAGCAAAAGCAATTGGCCGAAGTGAAGAACGACCTTATCAGCAACATCACCCACGAATTCAAAACCCCCATCGCCACCTTGGGCATTGCCTTGGAATCCATTCAAAATTTCAACGAAAAGGAAACTTCCGAAAAAACCCTTCGCTATACCCAAATATCCCGCGAACAGGTGGAAAAACTCAACACCATGGTGGAAAAACTCCTGGAAACGGCCAGCTTGGATAGTGAACAACTAACATTGAAATACAGCCCTACCGATTTGGTTGCGCTCCTGGAACGTGCCGCCCAGAAAGAAGCGCTTTTGGAAAGTAATAAGCACATCAGCTTCCACACTGTTGAAAAGGAATTGATCCTCCCCTTGGATGCCTTTCATTTTGAAAACGCCATCAACAACATCGTTGATAACGCCATCAAATATGGTGGCAACACCATTAATATTGAACTGACAAATAAAGAGAAGTCTGTCGAAATTAGCATCACGGATAGTGGCCATTCGCTCTCTGAGGCTCATCAAAAACATGTTTTTGAAAAATTCTATCGGGTGCCAAAAGGAAATACTCACGACGTAAAGGGCTTTGGCATCGGTTTGTACTACACCAAAAAAATTGTGGAAAAACACCAAGGGACCATTGCCTTAATTCCACAACCACAAACCACCTTCAAAATTGTATTGCCCCATGGCTGAAACCATCCACATACTGTTGGCCGAGGACGAACCCTCACTGGGACAAATCGTTAAGGAAAGTCTCGAAACCCAAGGCTACCAGGTTTCACTTTGTAAGGACGGACAACAGGCTTTGGAAGTTTTTCAAAAAGATGCCCCGGATATTTTGGTGCTGGACGTCATGATGCCCAAAAAAGATGGCTTTACCTTGGCACGCGATATTAGAAAACACAATACGCAAGTGCCCATACTTTTCCTTACGGCCAAATCACAAACCCAAGACGTAGTGGAAGGGTTTCAATTGGGGGGCAACGATTACCTCAAAAAGCCTTTCAGCATGGAGGAGCTTATCGTACGCATCCAAAACCTATTGCGTTCCAATCAGCTTCAGGAAAACACGGCGGTGGCCTTGGGCAACTATTCCTTTCATTTCAAAAAGCAGTGGCTGCAGTTTCAGGATGAAAAACCACTGTCCCTTACCCACCGTGAAGCCCACCTACTCTTTCATCTGTACCACCACCGCAACACCATCCTGGACCGATCGGTCATCCTCAAAAAGTTGTGGAACGACGACGACTTCTTCAGTGCCCGTAGCATGGACGTGTTCATCACCAAACTCCGAAAGAAACTGAAAAAAGACCCGAACATCCAAATCATCAACGTTCGTGGCTACGGCTACAAATTGGTGTGCTAGGGCCTGCTTCCTACTTTTAATTTTTTTGGTTTTATATTTTACATTGTACATTTCGTACCTTGCAAGTCTATGAGACTGCTCCTTTTTTTGTGCCTCCTAGCACAAGGTGTCTGTGGCCAAAACCTACAGCTGGCTAACAAGAGTGCCCTTAAAGCCGATCGCTTTATTGGCATCGACTCCTACCGTCATGTATATTTCATCAAAAATGGAGCGCTGCACAAGCAAGGCGAATTGGGGACCTTTGCGTTTCAGGATTTCCAATTGGGCCCTGTGTCCTCGGTAGATATTATTAACCCCCTAAATGTGGTAGTTTTTTATGCTGAAATGAATACAGTGGTGTTTTTGGACAACCGCCTCAACGAAAAGGAGCGCATCAATTTCAACGATTTGCCCTCGTTCCTCAACGTAAGTTTTGTTACCAATGCCGGCAATAACCGCCTCTGGATTTTCAACTCCGATACCCAACAACTGGAGTTGTACCATTACCGCAACCAACAACAAACCCTAGTCTCCCAACCCCTGAAGGGGAAGGTGCTAAAGCAAGTGAGTGATTTTAACGAATGCACCCTGCTTTCCGAGCACACCCTAAGAAAAATAAATAGCTACGGAAGCCTGCTGTATGAAATCCCTTTGGAAGGGTTTTCCAAGATCACATCCTACCAAGAAAAACTAATGGGGGTAAAGGAAAACCAACTGTTTTGGATTGATAAAGCGGCTGTTCAACCACTCACCGTGACCTTGAACGAAAAACCCATCAAAGACTTGCAGCTAACGCAAGAATTCCTGTATATTTACGATGGTGAAACACTGTTCACCTTTTCACTAACCCAACCGAAGCAATAAGGATTATGCACGTTGCCATCGCAGGAAATATTGGCTCTGGGAAAACTACGTTAACCCAACTTTTGGCCAAACACTACAAATGGAAAGCACATTTTGAAGACGTAGAGGACAATCCCTACCTGGACGATTTCTACACACAAATGGAACGTTGGTCTTTCAACTTGCAAATCTATTTTCTGAACAGCCGCTTCCGACAGATCATGGACATCCACGAAAGTGGCAAAAACGTGATCCAGGACCGCACCATTTATGAGGACGCACACATCTTTGCGCCCAACCTACACGCCATGGGCCTTATGACCAACCGCGATTTTGAAAACTACCGTGCCTTGTTCGACCTCATGGAGAGCCTGACCAAAAGTCCCGACCTGCTTATCTATCTTAGAAGTTCCATCCCCAATCTGGTGAACCAAATCCACAAACGGGGCCGCGAATACGAAAACACCATCAGCATCGACTACCTAAGCCGCCTCAACGAACGCTACGAGGCCTGGGTGCACGATTACGACAAGGGCAACTTGCTTATCGTGGATGTCGATAACATCAATTTCGTGGACAATCCGGAAGACCTTGGCGAGGTCATCAACCGCATCGATGCCGAACTGCATGGGTTGTTTTAATTGATACCATAAAAAAGGCCCGAATCATCGGGCCTTTTTTTATTGTTATGGAATGGAACCATTAGTTTTGCTCCTTCACTTCTTCAATTACTTCCTTCACGACCTTTTTACCACGCTCCACTTTCACCTCGGCTTCTTTCATGGCCTCAAGCTGCGCTTTTACTTCTTCCTCAGTTCCCTTAAAGGTCTTAGTCTCGGAAGTGGTTTCACCGTTCTTGGTGGTTTCAATGGTGACGGTGGCCACAGTTTCGTCTCCTTCAACGCTCATTTCCACCTTTACTTCTTTTTTCACTTCTTCAACACCTTGGGCTACCTTATCGGTCAACAAGGTTTGGGTACCGTCTTCCGAAATAAATAGCATATCGCCATCGTGTGCGGCATCGGCAGTATGACCTCCCAAAATAGGGGCAATCACCAGACCGACCAAACAGGTCAATTTAATCAAGATGTTCATGGATGGACCGGAAGTATCCTTAAACGGATCCCCAACGGTATCTCCCGTAACCGCAGCTTTATGGGCATCGCTTCCTTTATAGGTCATTTCACCATTGATTTCAACTCCGGCTTCAAACGATTTCTTGGCATTGTCCCAAGCACCACCTGCATTGTTTTGGAAAATAGCCCACATCACTCCGCTCACACAAACCCCAGCCATGTAACCACCCAAAACCTCGGCACCTAGAGCGTAGTTCCCAGTAAGCATGGCCGTACCAATCCCAATCAAGATAGGGGTTACGATGGTTAACAGTCCTGGGGCCAACATTTCTTTCAAGGCGGCACGCGTAGAAATTTCCACACACTTGCCGTATTCAGGAGTTCCGGTCCCTTCCATAATACCAGGAATTTCACGGAACTGGCGTCGCACTTCCTGCACCATTTGCATGGCGGCTTTTCCTACCGACTTCATCGCCAGGGCGGAAAACACCACAGGAATCATACCTCCTACAAACAAGGCGGCCAATACAGGAGCCTTGAAGATGTTGATTCCATTAATGCCCGTAAAGGTTACATAGGCAGCAAACAAGGCCAAAGCGGTCAAGGCAGCCGAAGCAATGGCAAATCCTTTCCCAACGGCAGCAGTAGTATTCCCTACGGAATCCAAAATATCGGTACGGCCACGCACGTGGTCTTCCAATTCGCTCATTTCAGCCACTCCACCTGCGTTATCGGCAATAGGACCAAAGGCATCGATCGCCAACTGCATGGCTGTGGTAGCCATCATCGCAGATGCCGCTAAAGCCACACCATAAAACCCTGCAAGGGCATACGATCCGGCAATGGCTACCGCAAACAGCAACACACTCCAAAAGGTAGATTTCATCCCCACGGCCAAACCAGCAATAATGTTGGTGGCAGCTCCTGTAGAAGAATTTTGCACAATGTCCAGCACGGGTTTTTTGCCCAAACTAGTAAAATGTGCCGTTACAAAAGAGATCAAGGCCCCAACCGCCAAACCGATACAGGCCGCAAAAAATACGTTGATAGAAGGCACCACTTGGTAGCCCTCTCCAAAGAATTTCATATTCATTTCGGCAGGTAACATCCAGTCGATTAAGAAATAGCTGGCCGCCAAGGTCAATACAATGGCTGTCCAGTTCCCCATATCCAAGGCTTTCTGCACTTGGGCTTCCTTGGCGTCGTTGCTTTTGATTTTTACTAAGAAGGTCCCAATGATGGAAGCCACCACACCAACCCCGGCAATCACCAAAGGCAGGAGGATAGGCCCTTTGCCTCCAAAGGTTTCCAAGACCATTCCGTTATCGGCCATATCCTTGATGATGTAGTTCCCCAATACCATCGAAGCTAATACGGTGGCTACATACGAACCAAACAAGTCGGCTCCCATCCCGGCCACGTCCCCTACGTTGTCCCCAACGTTATCGGCTATGGTCGCAGGATTACGCGGGTCATCTTCAGGAATGCCTGCCTCTACTTTACCAACCAAGTCGGCACCTACGTCGGCAGCCTTGGTATAAATACCTCCTCCCACACGGGCAAAGAGGGCAATGCTTTCTGCACCAAGGGAGAACCCAGCAAGGGATTCCAGCACCATGGTCATGTTATCGTAAAATGTGCCATCCTGACCCATAAACTGGCCGGTAAACACCAAAAAGAACAAACTTAGTCCCAACACGGCCAATCCGGCCACGCCCAATCCCATTACGGTACCACCGCCAAAGGAAACTTTAAGGGCCTGTGGCAAGCTGGTTTTAGCAGCTTCAGCCGTACGGGCATTCGCTTCCGTAGCAATGCGCATCCCAATGTTCCCTGCGGAAGCCGAAAACACGGCCCCAAAGATAAACGCAGGAACAATCATCCAACTCGTAGTGGGTACAATCACCGAAATCACGTACAACAATACTGCTGCGATGATGGCAAAAACCAACAACAGTCGGTACTCGGCACTCAAAAAGGCCAAAGCACCTTCCTTAATGCTCTTGGAAATGGATTGCATGCGCTCACTTCCGGGTGCTTGCTTTTTTACCCAGCTCATTTTCACCATCATAAAGAGCAACCCAATGACCGCCAGGGCGATAGGAACGTAAATAATGTTTTGTTCTAGCATAGTTCAGTTATTTAGTAGAAGTTTTTCATTTTTTGCGGTGGCAAAAGTACTAAAATTGATTGGGATTGGAAATTATTAATGGGGAAGAATTTCACTCAAATTCATACCTAACAACCGTACCAAGTGTACTAAAAGTATTCTGTACACCCTGTAACGAAGGGGATCAGCCCATACATGCCGTAAACCTAAGATGCTTCGATCCCTCGTCAGGCTCGGTACAGGCTTAGCTCAGCATGACATTACCCACAACACATGCCTTACCCCAGAGGGAAGTACCCAAGACCCGCAACCCCTAACCTCTCACACCTCACTTCTCATACCTAACTTCTAACTCACTATCTCCCATCCCATTAACCTAACTTGCTTTTCATTAAGCTTCTTAACCTTTAATTATCCTTTCCCATAGCTTAAGTGTGTTATTTTGGCTGCAGTAACCTTCAACCAAAAAACTATGCCAACCAAGCCATTTCACTGGCCGGGGAGTACACTTTTAATGGCCTTCATAATCGCCCTTGGGACCATGGGGTCATTGCGGGCCCAAACTCCCAGCGATGCCACCCTCATGCACTCCAAAAACATTTGCCTGTTGTTTGCGACCGACTTTGGCGCCTTCAACCAGTACTGGGAAGGCGAGCTCCTTCGCGAAAACCAAACTGTAGCCACCGTACATCGGTACACCTCTACCACCATGGCAGCCATTGGGGTGCTCGACAAACTCGACTTTTATGTAGGGGTTCCCTACGTTACCACAAGGTCGTCCAAACCCAACGGCGGCAAGTTTGCCGGTGTCAGCAACTTTCAGGACATCATCTTTGCTGCCAAATACCAAGTACTAAACTTTCAAAGTGAAAAAGGACAATTTTTATTCCTCACTACAGTGGGATACAGCACGCCCATTAGCGATTACCTTTCCGACTACAAGCCGTACAGCATCGGATTGGGCGCTCCAGAATTCTCGGCAAGGGGCATTCTGCAGTACAAAACGGCCTTTGGCCTTTTTCTTCGTGGGGATGTGGCCCATTTGTGGAGAGGCTATACCAAAGCCGAAAGGGATTACTACTACAACGACGGAAGCTACTACACGGCCTGGATGGACGTCCCGGATGCATGGAACTACGAAGCGGCCCTGGGGCTCTGGTGCTTCAGCAATTCCCTGAAGTTTGAAGTCAATTACTTTGGCCTCAAATCGACCAGCGGCGATGACATCCGCCCTTACAACGCAGCACAGCCCACCAACAAAGTAGAAGTAGACCGCGTAGGAGCCTCCATCCAATATTTCCTGCCACGTACCGGCTTCGGGGCCATCGTCTACCACAACCGCGTCATAGAAGGTCGCAACGTGGGAAAGTCCCACAATACCGGAATTGGCGTTACCTATCAATTTTCAATTAAAAAGAAACAACATGAAGAATAAGTTCCTCAAAATCAGCATCACCCTGTCCTGCCTTACAGGACTCTTCCTTTCGATTTCCTGCGAAAAAGACCTGCCTACCTATTTGGAATTCGAAAGTGCGCCCTTTGCCAGTATCGATGAAAACGGAGGTACCTGGAAACCCGTCCTGCTGGCTTCTGGAAGCCAAATCACCATCGAAGCGCCTTCCAGCACTTCTTCGGAAGCCTATCAAAACGAATTGGCCGACGTTCGGGATAAAATGAACAGCATCACCGGAAAGCAGAAAAAGGACATTACCTATTGGACCAACAACCCGCTCATCCGCTGGAATGAAATAGCCCTCGAACTGATTGCCAAATACAACCTCATCCCTGGTCCCAACCCGGACGGTACGTACACCCTGCCCGACCCCACCAACCCAGACGGGCCGCCACCATTTCCTTTTGCGCATCCACCGTATGCCTGCCGTGCACTGGCCTACATGTCGGTAGCGCAGTTCGATGGCCTCATTACGGCCTGGAACTACAAGTTTCAGTACAACCGTACGGCGCCCTACAAACAGGACTCCAGCATCCAATACGCCTATCCAGACAACAACATTCCTTCGTATCCCTCAGACGGAGCCGTGGTGGGCAGGGCCTCTCGACTTATCCTGGAAGCCATGTTCCCATTGGAAAAAGACTACCTCCAACAAAAGGAAGCCGAATTTTTCAACAGCCTCATCCTCTCTGGTGGAAACGTACAAAGCGACATCGATGCCGGGATTGAAATTGGAAACAACGTTGCGGCCATCGCCCTAGAAAGGGCTGCCAACGACGGCATGAAGAAGGCTCAAACCCCAAAAGCGGTTTCCGATTCCATCAAAGCAGCAGCCTATGCCCGGTTTGGCTGGGCATGGGAAAATTTGGAAGTCCCTCCCCGACCTGTAGGATTAACGCCCCTGTTCGGAAAAGTAAAAACATGGAATGTCCCCAACATTGAAGCCGTAAGGCCTCCCGTCCCACCGCAACTGGATTCGGAAGCCTTTCAACAAGACGTGCAAATCCTAAAAAACTATGCAGACAACATGAATACCGAGTGGAGGTCCATTGCCAATTTCTGGCAGGACGGGCTTGGAACCTATACCCCACCAGGGCATTGGAACCGTTTTGCCAACCAATTCATTACGGAAGACCATTTCAACCCACTTCGTGCTGCGCGAACCATGGCCTACATGAACATGGCCATCATGGACAGCGGAATTGGCTGTTGGGATGCCAAATACTATTACCATTACCCAAGGCCCATTCAAATGATCGATAACTTCCAAACCATTGCCGGAACCCCCAATTTCCCAAGCTATACCTCTGGGCACAGCGTGTTCTCTGCTGCTGCTTCGGAAGTATTGGCATACGTATTCCCAGAACGGGCCTCCCTGGTTCGGGGATGGGCCGAAGAAGCCGCCATTTCAAGGGTCTATGGCGGAATCCACTGGACCTTTGATGCCTTTGTAGGTACGGACCAAGGAAGGGAAATCGCCCAGTTTACCATCAATCGCGCAAAACAGGACGGCGCCAATTGATAAAAACATCGTGAATTCCAAAAAATTACGTATGTTTGGAAAACCCTACCAACCACAACCAACGGTAGGGTTTTTCATTTTACAATACCTGTATGCCGTATATATGCCGTGTTTATGCCGTGTTTATGTCGTATTTATGCCGTGTATAATAGGGAGATACTCCATAGATACCCCGTAGATTCCCCGTATAAGAGCCATCTATAAGCCGTATTAGAGTCATATACGTCCCGTGTATGGGGCATGGGCCTTTACATCCACTTCCTTCCCTCAGGCAACCTTTCTCTCTAGAAAATCGTCTATAGTTCAAACAACCAACCTGTTTTTATGAACCAACGCCTGCATTACATCGATTGGATTCGGGTACTGGCCTTTACCATCCTCATCCTTTTCCATTGCGCCGTCCCCTTCACCCGCTTCAATTGGGAAGTAAAAAACGACACTTCTTCCGTACTCATCGACAGCATCGTCATGTGGTTCCACCAATGGCGCTTGCCACTCATCTTTTTCATCGCGGGGGTGGGCGTGCGGTTCTCGCTCAAAAAGCGCTCCATCCTCAAGTTTGTCGGCGAACGCTTTGTGCGGCTCTTCCTGCCCTTGGCCTTTGCCATGTTTTTCATAACGCCCATCCAGGTATACTTTGAATGGCTCCAACAAGGCAAAATCAGTACGGGCTTCGCCCAGTTCTACCCTTCTGTCTACAACTTCGTGCCCTATCCCGACGGTGCCCTCACCTGGAGCCACATGTGGTTTGTGGCCTACCTTTTTGTATTTACCATCCTGCTGTTGCCACTCTTTTCGCTCTCCAAGTTCAAGTTTCACAACCACCTCAAATCGTTTGGGGAACGCCTCTTCAGCACTCCCATCACCCAACTGTTCATGGCAGCCCCTTTCATCTTTTATTACTTCGCCTTGTACATCAAATGGCCCGAACAGGGAAGTCTGGTGGACGATTGGTTTGTGTTCGATTCTTCCATCACCTTTTACCTCTTTGGCTTTCTCTTCGGAAACCTCCAAAACTTCTGGCAAAACTGCCTCAAATACCGAAAAGCATTCCTCGGATTGGCCTTGGTACTCGCCATCGGGCTGTTCCCCTTCTATTTCTGGGATGCGGCACTGCCCAAACAGCAGGGTTCCAAGCTCTATGCCTTTGCCATTTTCAACGGTTTACATATTTGGACCATCATCCTGGCCGTTATTGGTTATGCCATGCGCTACCTCAATACATCCAACAAATACCTAAGCTACCTCAACACGGCTGTGTACCCTTTTTACATCATCCATCAAGCACTTATCGTGGCCTTAGGGTATTACGTAGTACAATGGCATTGGCCCATCGTTTCAAAGATGTTGGTACTAACAGTGCTTTCCATGGCGTCCATGGTCTTGATATACCATTTCATCATCAAAAGGACCATGCTCACCCGAGTGTTGTTTGGAATGAAGTGGAAGAAAGGTGGAAGGAAAAATCCGGTGCCTTAAAAGGAGAATCCAAACACCCCGGTAATACCAAACTTGCGGGCGCCAGAATGGTCGAGGTAATTTCCCCTAAAGTTGAAGTCCAACCGAAAGACCCTGAAGATGTTGCCCACACCCACGCTCCATTCCCAGTAAACATTTTCCGGAGCAACATAGATTACAGGGGTTCCATCCACATCCACGTTCAAAGCTTGATTTTCCTTGGAAATTTCCCCATACACGGCCCGGAAACCCACTACTTCACGCAAATTGAGCTTGCGCAGTCCCGGGATACGGGAAAAGAGCCGTCCCCCAAAATCGTGCTGCAAATGGAACGAGGCATAGGTATCGCTCACAAACTCGTAAAAATCCAATTGGTTGAAGGTATTGTAAATACTGAAAAGCGTTTGGTTCCCGGGAATGGGACTCAAAAGCCCCAAAGGAACTTCTCCAAAAATCTTTCCTACCTCTATGGTGGTAAAAGCCCTTCCAAAGCCTCCAATGTTCCAAGGTTGGGTGTAGAGGGCTTGTACCTTTTGGAACTCAAAATCGCCATTGAAAACATTTTTCAGCCCGTAGGAATAGCCAGCAAAAAATACGGGGTAGGTATCGTTCACGATCTTTTTTTCCACCCCGTACCCAATGGTTTTCCTGCCTGGGGTATAATTAAAACTAAGTTCAATCTCTGGCTGCCTGATTTCCTTTTGTACGGTACCATTTTCATCCAAATACGCCAGACTGAAAGTGTCCGTCGCCGATCGCAGGGTGCGATACGCCCCGGTAAGTCGCACGATAAAGTTTTTGGCAGGCTCGGTTTCAAACCCTATGGTAGTAAGGTTCAAGTTGGTCAGTTTGTCGTTGGCGCCTACACTTACCAAGGAAGAAGAAGCCAAATTCCTGCCCAATACATCGGTACTGGAAGTAAGGCTGGCTCCAGTTTGCTCAATATCCCTTCGGTTGCCGCCAAACAGGATCAAGCGCGACCCTCGATCCAACAACACCTTTCCAGAAATTCCATACTTGAACTTATCGTCCCCAAAACCATAGGCTACAAAACCTTCCAAACGCCAAGGATCGTTTTCGCCATGAAAATAGGTTCGCCCCCCTAAACGGACGCGGATCTTCTCGGCTTCATTATACCCAAACGTGGAAAAGATGGGGCCAAAATCAAAATTATTGAACTCATAGTAGCCCGATGCCAAGGTAGCACCAATGTTGTACAGCGCTTTGAAACGCGGTACCGTCTTCAGGGTGTCCAGCATTTTGTAGACCCCCTGTTCGTCTTTACTCAAAGCCTCCAAGCGACGCTCTTCCCAATAACTATCTGGACGATTGTAAACTTCGTATTCGTAGGGGTCTATTTGTTCTTTGTAAAAATTTGGGTCTTTGGATTGATCAAATTCGTAATTATCGAAAAGGGTGGTCCGTTTCCCGTAGATACCACGGGCGCCCTCCTTTTTCCGCAAACTGAAATCGCTCAGGAAATAATCGCGGGTAATCAAAAAGATGGAGTCGTTCAATACCTCAAACTCCTGTTCAATGTATACCTCCCGCACCCAGTTAAGGTTGGCACTCTTGGAAGCCTGCAAATTGATTTCTTTGATGGCCCAGGTGGAATCGTTCACCCAAAAATCACCCTTGAAGGTGAGTTCGTTTTTTCTACGAGGGTAATAGACAATATTGTAGCACCATTTGTTATCGCGATAGGCACTGTCCAATAGCACGTAATTGTAGACATCAATTCCCGTGGTGGACAAGGGACTTGTAAAGGCCTTATCGAAAAACTTTAGGTAATTGTCGTACACATCATAATCGCTGTAAAGGTCCTTCACAAAGGCAATGAGCGATTGGTTGTTTTCAAAACCAGAGGCCTTGTTGCCTTCCAATATTTCTTTTTCCTTACCCAAGGGATTGTCCCCATACACTTTGGAAAAAGCTTCATTCACAAAGATAGGTAGATAGGTATTACCGGTGACGTTGGAGGTATCCACTTGGTCGAACACAAACTCCATCCCCTTGAAAATCTTGCTTTTGATAAGGTTCGAGTCGATGGTATTGAGATCGAATTCCAACTTTTCATACTTGTCGTACTGGTACTGTTTGAATTTCTTCACCCCATTCTCACGACGGTTGGCCCAAATCTTTTTGAGGATATCGATGGCGGGATTGTCCTTCTTGGAAGTCTTGCCCGAAAAGACCACCACTTCATCCAAGGCCTGGGCTTCTTCTTCCAATACTACGACCAAATTGTAATTTACTTTTTTCTCTAGGGGAAAATCGTTCAGCTTATAGCCCACAAAAGAGACCCAAAGCCCGTCGTAGGTTTGATCGCTTTCCAGATAAAAACGCCCATTCTCGTCGGTAATGGTTCCTTCATTGGAATCCTTGAATATGACATTGGCAAAAGCTACGGGCTCCCCGTAGGCATCTTGGACAGTACCACTAACCTTGGTTTGGGAAAACATCCCCGAAACAATACCGATAAAAATGAAAAATAGTAGTGTTTGCTTCATAGCAAATAATGGGCTGGTAGTTTGGGTAACGTAATTTCTTTTTAAAAAGTGTTGGCGTTTAACGGTATAACACTTTTTTAACGGCCTCAATCACATCGTTACTGTTAGGCAACCATTCCTCCAACAAAGCAGGAGAGTAAGGGGCTGGGGTGTCAGCAGTATTTATTTTGATGATAGGCGCATCTAGGTAATCGAAAGCCTGCGATTGTACTTGATAGGTTATTTCGGTAGAAACGTTTCCAAACGGCCATGCTTCTTCCAATATTACCAGGCGGTTGGTTTTCTTGACACTCTCTAGAATGGCGTTGTGGTCCATGGGACGCACCGTCCTCAAATCGATAATTTCGCATTCAATCCCTTCTTCAGCCAACTTCTCGGCCGCGGTATAGGCTTCCTTGATGATCTTTCCAAAGGAAACAATGGTCACGTCCTTACCAGTACGTTTTACTTCTGCAACGCCTAATGGGATAAGGTATTCCCCTTCGGGCACTTCACCCTTATCACCGTACATTTGTTCACTCTCCATAAAAATCACGGGGTCGTTATCGCGGATGGCACTTTTCAACAACCCTTTGGCATCCGCAGGGTTACTGGGTACCACCACTTTCAACCCTGGGCAATTGGCATACCAACTTTCAAAGGCTTGGGAGTGGGTCGCAGCCAATTGACCTGCGGAAGCAGTGGGCCCACGAAATACGATAGGAATGTTAAACTGGCCCCCGCTCATTTGTCGCATCTTGGCCGCATTATTGATTATTTGGTCTATCCCCACCAGAGAGAAATTAAAGGTCATGAATTCGATGATGGGACGGTTTCCATTCATGGCACTTCCAACACCAATACCAGCAAAACCCATTTCGGAAATCGGGGTATCGATGACCCGTTTGGACCCAAACTCATCCAACATGCCCTTACTGGCCTTGTAGGCTCCATTGTATTCGGCTACTTCTTCACCCATTAAATAGATGGTCTCATCGCGACGCATCTCTTCGCTCATCGCTTCGGCTATGGCTTCCCTGAATTGGATTGTCTTCATGTAATTACACTAATTAATCAAAAAATAAAGTGCAACAAAAATAAGATTATTTGAAATGTTCCTTGCCATTTTTCAGGAATTTATAAAATAGTCTTATGTAAGCATATATTTATTAAACAGTTTATCGTATCTTCGTGGCGCAATCATTTACGATCAAAAATAAACTGCCATTCATGAAAATATTAGTGTGTATCAGTCACGTTCCAGACACCACTTCCAAGATCAATTTTACTAACGGCGACACCCAATTTGATACCAATGGGGTACAATTTGTAATCAATCCCAATGACGAGTTTGGGCTCACCCGCGCCATGTGGTTTAAGGAAAAACAGGGTGCTTCCGTGCATGTCGCCAATGTTGGTGGCCCCGAAACGGAACCTACGCTCAGAAAAGCGCTTGCCATTGGTGCCGATGAAGCCATCAGGATCAATATGAACCCTACCGATGGGTTCTCCGTTGCCAAGCAATTGGCCCAAGTGGTGAAGGATGGTGCTTACGACTTGATCCTTGCCGGAAGGGAATCCATCGATTACAACGGAGGGATGGTCCCCGGAATGCTGGCTCAATTAACGGGTTCCAATTTTGTCAATACATGCATCGGCCTGGAAGTCGACGGTTCCAACGCCACAGCCATCCGTGAAATCGATGGGGGAAAGGAAACCTTAAAAACCACCCTCCCATTGGTAGTGGGCGGTCAAAAAGGCATTGTCCAGGAAAGCGACTTACGCATTCCCAACATGCGGGGCATCATGCAAGCCCGTACCAAACCCCTTCACATTAAAGAACCTATTGCGGCTGCTCCGGAAACTTCAGTTTCACAATTTGAAAAACCCGAACCTAAAGGTGCCGTAAAATTGGTCGATAATGTAGGCGATTTGGTAAATTTATTACATAACGAAGCAAAAGTCATTTAGCATGTCAGTACTTGTATATACAGAATCCGAAGGTGGAACCTTCAAAAAAATAGCACACGAAGCCGTTTCCTATGCCAAGGGCATTGCCGATGCTTTAGGCACTACGTTAACTGCGGTGGCCATTAACGGAGAAAACACTTCGGCACTTGGAAATTTTGGAGCTTCCAAGGTGTTGGAAGTGAAAAACGAAGCCCTTAAGAGTTTTAATGCGGAAGGGTATGCCGATGTGGTAGCCCAAGCAGCAAAGAAAGAGGGGTCACAAATAATAGTGTTGACTTCCAGCGCCAATAGTAAATACTTGGCACCCTTGGTGGCCGTTAAATTGGAAGCAGGATACGTTCCTAATGTGGTGGGGCTCCCAGAGAATAATTCCCCCTTCAAGGTTAAACATCATGTATTCACCAATAAAGCCTTTGCCTTTACGGATATCAATACCGATGTTAAAATAGTTGGCCTTGCCAAAAATGCGTTTGGAGTGAAAGAAAACCCTACCACAGCAACCGTTGAAACCTTCAACCCAACTGTGAGTACTGGGCATGTGGAAGTAGTTTCCGTAGATAAAGCAACCGATAAAGTAACCATCGCCGATGCTGAGATTGTGGTTTCAGGGGGCCGTGGATTGAAAGGTCCCGAAAACTGGGGAATGATCGAAGAATTGGCCAAAATATTGGGCGCCGCTACAGCATGCTCCAAGCCCGTAAGCGATATGGGCTGGAGACCCCATAGCGAACATGTGGGCCAAACCGGAAAACCCGTTGCTTCCAATCTCTATATTGCCATCGGCATCAGCGGAGCCATCCAGCATCTGGCCGGAATCAATGCCTCTAAAGTAAAAGTGGTTATCAACAACGACCCAGAAGCACCTTTCTTCAAGGCAGCCGATTATGGGATCGTAGGGGATGCCTTCGAGGTAGTTCCACAACTCATCGAAAAATTAAAAGAGTTTAAGTCTCAAAACGCATAATTTTTTATTAATTTGTGCCTTTACAAGAGGGCTGTTTAAGGAAAGAAACCCTTTTTTTGAACAGCCTTTTTCAATGAAAGGGATGAGTTTAGTTAGACTTAATATCAAAGGCATTTCGTACAGTCAAACCCAAAACGGGGCTTATGCACTCATACTCAGTGAAGAGGATGGAGATCGCAAGCTTCCAATAGTTATTGGAGCCTTTGAAGCACAGTCTATCGCCATTGCCTTGGAAAAAGACATCAAGCCGCCCCGCCCTTTAACACATGATCTGTTTAAGAATTTTGCCGACCGTTTCCAGATTGTGGTGAAGCAGGTTATTATCCATAAATTGGTGGATGGGGTGTTTTATTCCAGCATTATTTCTGAAAGGGATGGCATTGAAGAAATTATCGATGCCCGAACCAGTGACGCCATTGCATTGGCACTCCGGTTCAAAGCTCCCATTTTTACCTACAAAGGTATTTTGGACAAAGCAGGGATTTACCTGAAAACCCCTCCAAAGGAAGAAAAAATCAGTAAAGAAGAAGAGGAAGTCATCGAGCAACTGCTGACGGGCGATGATAAGGAATCGACCAAAAAAATCACCGAAAATTACACTAAATATACCATTAAGGAATTATACCAAATGCTGGACGAGGCGGTAAAGAATGAGGACTATGAGAAGGCCGCTGGCATTCGGGATGAAATTTCAAAACGCGAAAAATAACCCATGCGCTACTTCCTGTTATTGCTTTCAATTGTCCTAGCACAAACCTTTTCCTTTGGGCAAACCCTTGAAAAGAGCTGGACCTTTTCACGAATTGAGACTGCAGAAGGCTCCCCTCTTTTTGAAACCAACCCTTTATTGGATTCATTATCATTAAACAATGGAAGATTCCTTTATGCGCTGGAAGCTAAAAATCGTTTAGTCGCTTCAGGAGATTATATTTTTCAGAACAATCTTTTGGTGTTTTTCTACAACCAACCCAATGATACCATCAGAAGATACCGGGTAACGGAACTTACGGATAGCACCTTGGTCTTCACCGAAAATCAAATCCGATACAAATTCAGCAGTCGTTCCGCAAACACGGCTCTTACTGCCGCAACTGAAGGGGCAAACCAACAAAACATCTCCTTGGACACCAATCAAGGATTGGGAATTACCCTCAATGGGGTTGCGCGCGGAATCATGGGCATGGCTTTCTTGATTTTGGTCTGTTATCTTTTGAGCAGCAACCGAAGACGCATTAACTGGCGGTTGGTCCTTACGGGTCTTTCGCTGCAAATCATTTTTGCGATTTTGGTACTTAAGGTAGATTTTGTGGCCAAAGGCTTCGATTGGATTTCCCGTGGTGTTGTTACTTTTTTGAATTTCAGTGAAAAGGGTGCCGAATTCCTCTTTGGTGGTTTGGTAAGCGATACCACGACCTTTGGTTACATCTTTGCTTTTAAGGTGTTGCCTACCATCGTGTTCTTTTCCGCATTTACTTCCATGCTTTATTACTTGGGCATTCTTCAAAAAATAGTGAAAGCTTTTGCCTGGGTAATGAGCAAAACCATGCACTTATCGGGCGCCGAGAGTCTTGCCGCTGCCGCTAATATTTTTATTGGCCAAACGGAAGCTCCGTTAGTGGTAAAACCCTATCTGGAACGCATGACCAAAAGTGAAATGCTTTGCTTGATGGTAGGAGGGATGGCTACTATTGCAGGTGGCGTATTGGCCGCATACATTTCATTCTTGGGCGGGGAAAGTGATGCACAGAAAGTGATTTTCGCAAAACACTTGTTAACAGCCTCCATCATGTCGGCCCCAGCGGCCATCATCGTTGCCAAAATGCTTTTTCCCGAAACAGAAGAAGTGGACCGAAAGTTGGACATTGCTAAAGATAAAATTGGAAGTAACATCCTCGATGCCATTTCGCGAGGCACTACCGATGGATTGAAGCTGGCTGTTAATGTTGGCGCCATGCTTTTGGTCTTCACAGCAGTGATTGCCGTTTTCAATTGGATTACCGTCGATTGGATTGGCGGCCCAACCGGGCTCAACGATAAAATAGCAGCGGCAACCGATGGTCGCTACGATGGGCTTTCCATGCAGTTTATCCTTGGAAATCTATTTGCACCGATTGCTTGGATCATTGGTGTGCCCAGTGACGATATGGTCGTGGTGGGCCAATTGTTGGGCGAAAAAACCATTTTGAACGAATTTTACGCCTATGCTTCCCTTAGCGACCTAAAGAATAGTGGCGTTTTGACCAATTACCGCTCCATCGTTATTGCGACTTATACCTTATGTGGTTTTGCCAATTTCGCTTCCATCGGCATACAGATTGGGGGCATTGGGGTATTGGCTCCCTCACAGCGTAAAACCTTGGCCCGTTTTGGCATCAAGGCCCTCATTGGAGGAACGGTAGCAGCCATGCTCACGGCCACGATTGCAGGCATGCTGATTGGTTGATAACTATTGATAACTGAAAGACAAGCTTTCTTTAAAATAGGCGTTTACTTTTTTACATTTACCGCAAATCAATCGGACCAATGAAGCAATACCTCGATTTAGTGAAACATGTTATGGAGCAAGGTACCGGGAAGCAAGACCGTACCGGGACTGGGACCAAAAGTGTGTTTGGCTATCAGATGCGATTCGACTTGAGTGAGGGATTCCCTATGGTGACTACCAAAAAGCTCCATCTTAAATCCATCGTGTACGAATTGCTCTGGTTTTTGAAAGGCGATACCAACATCGAGTACCTTCAAGAAAATGGGGTACGCATTTGGAACGAATGGGCCAACGAGGCAGGCGATTTGGGACCCGTCTACGGCCACCAATGGCGCAATTGGAACAACGAAGGCATCGATCAAATTTCGGAAGTGGTGGAAACCTTGAAAAATAATCCCGACAGTCGAAGGATGTTGGTAAGCGCCTGGAATCCTTCCGTGCTTCCGGATACTTCCAAATCTTTTTCTGAAAACGTTGCCCATGGTAAAGCCGCTTTACCCCCTTGCCATGCGTTCTTTCAGTTTTATGTAGCCGATGGAAAACTGTCCTGCCAGTTGTACCAACGCAGTGCCGACATCTTCTTAGGAGTTCCATTCAACATTGCCTCCTATGCCCTATTTACCATGATGATGGCTCAGGTTTGCGGTTACGCCCCTGGCGATTTCATTCATACTTTTGGCGATGCCCACATTTACAGCAACCATTTCGAACAATTGGAACTGCAGTTATCCCGAGAGCCAAGACCTTTGCCAAAAATGTTGCTTAATCCAAACGTAAAAGATATCTTTGGCTTCAAATTTGAGGACTTTACTTTAGTGGATTACCACCCGCACCCGCACATTAAAGGAACGGTCGCTGTTTAAACACTTTATTCAGATGAAAAAATTGCTATGGATAGGCCTCCTGTTGGCCTTCACTCAAGGGTTTTCCCAGGAATGGGGTTCGGTGAACAAAAATACTGTAACGGTTAAAGAAGTAGCCCCCGTATGGCCTGGTTGCGAGGCAAAGTCGGGTGCCGGGATCGATGCTTGCTTCAGACAGCAATTAACCAATCACATTGCCAAAAACTATAAGTATCCCCCTGAAGCTTATAAAAATAACGAACAAGGGAAAGTGATCGTGGAATTGATCATTAACGAAAAAGGCATAGTCGAAATCCAGAGCGTAACTGGGGGTACTGCTGCCCTTCAAGAAGAAGCCAAACGCAACATCCTTTTGATTCCCAAAATGAAGAAACCCGGCATGCTAGCTGGCAAGCCCAAGGCCATAAAATACACCATCCCCATTACGTTTAAGACTGGGAAATAATCAATTCCCAAGTATTTGGATCATTTGATCCAAATCTCTTGAAGTATTGTAAAAATGAAACCCCACCCGAATGCCTTTTCCACGTTGTGAGGTGAGGATATTGGAATCCTTTAACTTTTGAAATAAAGCGGCGTCTCCCTTGATGTTGAAAATGGTGGAATGTTTTTTTCGATTGGCAATCAATGGCTCCAAAAGGCCCAATTCTAAAAAACGTCGATGCGCCATTTTTGAAAAATCACTCAAATACGTTTCAATCCGTTCCATGCCAATGGCTTCCAAGAATCGGATGGCCTGCCCTAAGGTGCCATAATTCAAGGTATCCTGATGCCCTGGTTCCATCCTTCCAATAAAATTAATATCATCTTTCTTTCCATAGACCGCATCCGCAGAGTTGAACCCTATGGTCTTTGGGAACACCTTTTTTGCCACAGAAGGTTTCACCAAAAAGAACCCATTGCCATAACCCGCTAGCAGCCACTTATAGGTACTGGCACCCACCACATCGAAAGCACTGGCCTCAAAATTGAATCGGGCAGTGCCAAAATATTGGGTGCCATCCCCCACAAACAACGTTTCAGGATACTGCTGTTTTAGGCTTTTTAAAAACTCCAAATCTAACAGTACCCCACTAATATACTGTACAATGCTGCAGAGAAAAACATGCGGCTGGTATTTTTCAAACGCTTCGGAAAGGTGTTCTTCCAGGTGCTCGTCCAAAGTAACAGAGGCCACCTCAAAATCCCGAAACTCCACCGGCCAATTGATGGAGGGGTAATCCCCCTGAATGAGCAGCACCTTGCTTCCTTTGGGCAATCCTTCCAAAAGCATGTTCATACCAAATGAAAAATTGGGAACCAAGGCTACCCGTTCTTTGGACGTTTGAAAAAAACGCGCAACGTCTTCCTTAATCTCCCAAATGTGGAATTTGTGCGAATCCCTAAACAAGCTCCCTTCCTTCAAAAAGTCTTGATCGTGCTGCTGGCGCCATTTAACCAATTGCTTAGGCAACAATCCGCTTGATGCGGTATTGAGATAGGTATAGTGCCCAATGACGGGAAATTCTTCGGTAAAATTGATGCTGGATGCGAATGAAATGCTCAAAATTGGGTATTTTTACGGAACGGCTAAAGGTACTTCTATGTTTTCAAATCGCAAAACAAACGACCGAATGGATGCAGAACAACGCGAACAATACGAGTATGCCCGCAAAAGGATTAAACAGAAAAAGCGGTTGATGCAGCATTTCATTGTTTTTCTTGCGGGATCCCTTCTGTTGATCATCATCAATCCGGTACTGGGGATTGGCAAAGGATTCTTTATCAAGAATTGGTTTGTTTGGGCCATTTTGATGTGGGCGCTTCTTTTTTTGGTACATCTACTCAACGTCTTCATTCTTAATAGGTTTATGGGCAAGGAATGGGAAGATCGGCAAATGGACCGACTGAAAGCCAAACAGCAAGCCAAAATAGACCAGATGGCACTCCAGGTTGAAAAGGAAATTACGACTTCACAGGTAAAAAAAAACGAACCGCCCCAGGAAACCCAAAATCCATGATTACCCTGATTGCCGCTGCGGGCGAACGTAACGAATTGGGCAAGGACAACGAATTGGTTTGGCATTTGCCCGATGATTTCAAGCGATTCAAACAATTGACGACCGGACATTGCATCATCATGGGTCGCAAAACCTTCGAATCGTTTCCAAAACCACTTCCCAACCGCACCCATATTGTTATTACCCGAAATACCGATTACCAAGGGGAGGGAATCATCGTGGTGGCCTCCATGGAGGAGGCGCTCCTAAAAGCAGAGGACGATTCCCAACCCTTCATCATTGGAGGGGGCGAAATCTATCGCTTGGGACTCCCCTTCGCCCAAAAAATTGAACTGACCCGGGTTCATGCTACTTTTGAAGCCGACACCTTTTTCCCCGAAATTCCAGAAGAAGAATGGGTATTGGAGTCTGTAGTACGGCACGAAAAAGATGATCGCCATGCCCATGCTTTCAGCTATCTCACGTATTTAAGAAAATAAAATGGAGGCCTTGTTGCAATCCCTTGCGGAAAACAATGGTTTTGTAATTCATCAAAGAAAACCATTGGCCGGTGGGGACATCAACAAAGTACTTCTTTTGGAGACTTCTGAAGGGTGCTTTGTCGTTAAAATCAATGATAAAAATAAATTTCCAAAAATGTTTGAAGCTGAAGCAAAAGGGTTGGAATTGTTGCGGCAGTCCCAAAGCTTTCAGATTCCTGACGTTAAGTCGGTGGGGGAATACCATGAAGACGCATACCTACTCCTAGCGTATTTGGAAGCTGGGCCAAAAAGTGAAAGCTTCTGGGAACATTTTGGTCAACTATTGGCTTTATTACATCAAAAAACAGCGCAGTACTTTGGTTTGGATCACGACAACTACATCGGAAGCTTGCCCCAATACAATTCCAGGGCTTCAACCACTAGCGAGTTTTATATTACTCAACGCTTGGAACCCCAATTTAGGATGGCCCGCCAACGGGGATTCGAAATTCAAAATCTGGATGCCTTTTTTAAGAATGTTGCTGGAATCATTCCCTCGGAAGCTCCAGCCCTGATTCATGGTGACTTATGGAATGGTAATTATTTGGTTTCAAATGGCTATCCTGCACTTATCGATCCTGCAGTTGCCTATGCCCCAAGAGAAATGGACCTGGCAATGATGCAGCTGTTTGGCGGTTTTCCGGAAATTGTATTTCGCACCTACCACGAGTGTTTTCCTATTCAAAACGATTGGCAGGAACGCCTCTCCTTTTGGCAATTGTATTATCTCTTGGCACACCTAAACCTTTTTGGGTCGGGTTACCTGCCTTCAGTCCAAAAAATAGTAAATCAGTATTGCTAAAGAAAACCGTATTTTTACAAACTAAATCCTTCCAAATGAAAGCATATATTTTTCCGGGCCAAGGAGCCCAACATACAGGAATGGGGCAAGACCTTTACGAAGCATCCGACAAGGCCAAAGACCTATTTCAGCATGCCAACGAAGTATTGGGCTTTGACATTACCAAAATTATGTTCGAAGGTTCCGTTGAGGAACTTAAGCAAACCAAAGTCACACAACCCGCCATATTTTTACATTCCACCATATTGGCCGAGGTGATGGGAACTGCCTTTCAACCCGATATGGTTGCTGGACATTCCCTTGGTGAACTCTCTGCTTTGGTAGCAAACCGAACGATCGCGTTTAGTGACGGACTTCAGTTGGTGTATAAAAGAGCCTTGGCCATGCAAAAAGCTTGTGAAATGACCGAATCGACCATGGCCGCCGTATTGGGACTGGACGACCAAATTGTAGAGGAAGTATGCAAGTCGATTTCCGGAATTGTAGTACCAGCCAATTACAATTGCCCCGGGCAGTTGGTTATTTCAGGTGAGCTTGAAGCGGTGAATAAAGCTTGTGAAGCTATGAAGGAAGCAGGGGCCAAAAGGGCTTTGCTCTTACCCGTCGGTGGGGCATTCCACAGTCCGCTCATGGAGCCGGCAAGGGAAGAATTAGCCACAGCGATTGAAAATACCCAATTTACAGCCCCCGCGTGTCCCATTTATCAAAATGTCCCCACTACGGCAGTAACCAATGCCAGCGAAATCAAGAAAAATTTGATGGCCCAGTTAACGGCTCCGGTAAAATGGACTCAAAGTGTTCAGCACATGATTGCCGATGGGGCTTCTACTTTCATTGAAGTGGGGCCGGGGAATGTACTGCAAGGCTTGGTAAAAAAAGTAGATGCCTCCGTAACTACCGAAAAAGCTGAAATCTAGACAATCTAGGCGTTTTAGGTACCGTAAACTTTTATCGGCATTGCCCACAATACCATATTCCGGCTTTAAGTTAGATGAAAAATTGAAGCCTTATGGAAAAAGCAATCCTACCCTCCGCCGAAAAGTCCATCGACTTATTATTACAGGAAAATAATCGTTCCGAACATTCGGTAACAGCTTTGCCAAAAAAGCTTTTGTTGAAAACAGTGAGCGAACTTTCCTTTTGGCTGTTCTCGTTTCACCGGAAACAAGAGTTGCGCTATAAAAAAATCATCAAAAAAATAAACTTCGGGTCCAGTCAGCTACAGGAATCCGCACAAGAAGTTAAAGAGGTTCAGGTTTCAGAGGAAATCATCCAACTCATCATGGGCAATCTCAAGCGATTTGAAAAAGAAAAAGGGTACTTGGATAAAGATCTGGATCTTCCCGGCTTGGCTAAATCGTTTGGAACCAACCACAGTTACCTTTCACGTGTCGTCAATGGCATCAAGGGGAAATCATTTAAAAGCTATCTCAATGATTTACGGATTGAGCATGCCTTTGTGGACCTACAAACGGATCCTAAAAAAAGACGATTTACTATAGAGGCCATTGCCCAAGAGAATGGTTTCAAAAGTGCAGAGAGTTTTTCAAAGAAATTCAAGGTACGTTATGGAATGTATCCCTCTGTATTTTTGAGAAAGTTAGAAGCGGCTTAAATTCCGCGGACCTTACGCTCCCACTTCCAAGCAGAAGCAAGGGCATTTTCCATGCTTCGCTGGGTGCGCCATCCCATGACTTCCAGAGCTTTCTTGGTGTCAGCATATACCGCAACAACATCTCCCGGCCTTCGATCCACAATTTGATAATTGATTTTTTGCCCTGTTACCTTTTCAAAAGCTTTGATTACTTCCAAAACTGAGGATCCTTTGCCTGTTCCTAGATTAAACACTTCATAGGGGGTTTGGCTTTCATTGGTAAGGAGGCGCTGCAGTGCCTTAACATGTGCTTCTGCCAAATCCACGACATGAATGTAATCCCTTACACAACTGCCATCGGCCGTTGGATAATCGGCTCCAAAAACCGAAAGTGTCGTCCTGAGACCTGCAGCCGTTTGGGTGATAAATGGAACGAGATTCTGGGGCACCCCTTTGGGTAGTTCCCCAATTTCGGCTGAATCATGAGCCCCAATTGGGTTAAAGTACCTTAGGGAAATAGCCTTTAAACTTGTAGCCTTACAGGTATCCATTAAAATTTCCTCTGAAATTTGCTTGGTATTCCCATAGGGGGATATGGCCTGTTTTACGGGTGCATCTTCCGTAATGGGTAAAGAATCGGGCTCTCCATAAACGGTACAAGAGGAACTGAAGATGAAATTTTGAATGCCATTCTGTGCACATTCTTGTAGCAAATACACCAAAGAATGCAGATTGTTTTCATAATAGAGCAATGGATTCTCCACACTTTCCGCGACGGCTTTACTTGCTGCAAAATGAATGACGCCGTCAATGCTGTGATTTTTGAAGAATGCAGCAACGGAATCCTTTTTACGAAGATCCAATTTTTCAAATAAGGGGGTGGTGCCAGAAATACGGGTAATGCCACTTAAAACTGAAGCTTCCGCATTGGAAAGATCATCAATAATCACGACCTCGAAACCGGCCTCCTGCAATGCTACAACGGTATGGGACCCAATGTATCCAAGCCCACCTGTAACCAAAATTTTCTGCATGGGAATAAAAAAAGGTTAAGATTTTACAAAATCGATTACCGTTTTTGCAATGTATGCAATTTGTTCGTCATCCAATTCCGTATGCATCGGAAGTGAAATTACCTCCTTAACCAATTGGTTGGTAACTGGAAAATCACTTTCACGATAACGCTCGTCCCTATAGGCCTTTTGGGCATGCAATGGAATGGGATAGTACACTCCCGACGGAATTCCTTTTTCGTTGAGGTGTGCTGCCAATGCATCCCTGTCGACTCCCTGCACGCGGAGGGTATATTGATGAAACACATGGCAATCGCAGCTCTCGCAAAGAGTGTTTCCGGTTGGACAGTACCCTGTTGGGGTGATAATTTGATCAATCCCCGCAAAAGCCTTTGTATATTTTTGTGCAGCCAATCTCCTAGCAGTGTTGTACTTGTCCAAATACGGTAATTTGGCTCTCAGTACAGCTGCTTGTATGGAATCTAATCTGGAATTGACCCCAACCACATCATGGTGGTACCTCACATACATCCCATGATTGACCATCCCCCTAATGGTATGGGCCAGTGTGTCGTCGTTGGTGAAAATAGCACCACCGTCGCCATAACATCCCAAATTTTTAGAAGGAAAAAATGAGGTAGAGGCTACATGGCCTATGGTTCCGGTTTTCTTTTTTGAACCATTCTTGGAGGTATAAAATGCCCCTATTCCTTGCGCATTGTCCTCAATTACGTACAAATCGTGTTTTGCAGCAAGCTCCATAATCTCATCCATGGGGGCCGCCAAACCAAAGAGGTGTATGGGAACAATCGCCTTGGTTTTGTTGGTAATGGCCTTTTCAATGGCTTCGATATCGATATTGAACGTTACTGGATCTACATCTACCAAAACAGGTGTCAATCCCAAAAGTGCAATGACTTCCACCGTTGCCGCAAAAGTAAAATCGGCCGTAATCACTTCATCCCCGGGCTGAAGCCCTAACCCCATCATGGCCACTTGAAGTGCGTCGGTACCGTTGGCACAGGGAATGACATGCTTCACGTCCAAATAGGCCTCCAGCTCTTTTTGAAAAGCATGCACTTCGGGACCATTAATGTATGCTGTGGAATCTATGACTTCGAGAACCGATTGGTTTACAACTTCCTTGATGTGCTCGTACTGACCCTTGAGGTCAACCATTTGAATTTTTTTCATGATGGATGTAGAAATTCCTCAAAACTACAAAAATTGAAAACGGCGCACAATGCAATTCCTCAAAGAAACGTATTTTTACAGGGCCTCTTATGATGCAGGTCCTTTACAACATATTGACCCATACCACTAAGGCCGTATTATGGCCCAGTCAATTCTTTAGCAAAAAAATGCGTTTTTTTGTGGAGGGGCGAAAAAATGCTTTGCTACTACTTCAGGCAGCCCTAAAACCGGAGGATACCACTATATGGTTCCATTGTGCTTCCTTAGGGGAATTTGAACAGGGACTTCCCATCATGCAAGCCCTAAAAAAAGCCAAACCTGGATACAAATTGGCAGTCACTTTTTTTTCGCCTTCCGGATTCGAAATAAAAAAGAATACCCCATTGGCAGATGCCATAAGTTACCTCCCTTACGACACGCCGCAGAATGTTGCAAAATTCTTGGAAATCGTGCATCCCAGTATGGCCTTTTTTGTAAAATATGATTTTTGGCCCAATTATCTAAAGGCACTCAACGGTCGCAAAATCCCCACATTTTTGATTTCAGGCTTGTTTCGAAAAGAACAGCTTTTTTTTAAAAAGTACGGTAGTTTTATGAGGGAAGCCCTAAGCTGTTTTGATCATTTTTTCATTCAAAATGAAGCTTCAAAAGAATTGCTCGCTTCCATAGGCTTTAACAATGTTACGGTAAGTGGTGATACGCGTTTTGATAGGGTTTCGCATCAAATTGAAATGAACAATACGTTGGATTTCATGGAACACTTTAAAGGAAACGCTATCTGTATCGCATGTGGCAGTACTTGGCCAGAGGATGAAGCCGTCCTATTGCCCTATATCAATGAAAAATCTGGGAGTAATGTAAAGTTTGTCGTGGCCCCACATTCAATCGACGTCCATAAAATTGAGTCCTTTAGAAAAAAATTGAAGCCCAGTTCGGTACAGTATTCTGAAAGCAATCCAGAAAAATTAAAGCAGGCGCAAGTTTTAATTGTGGACACTGTTGGTTTTCTTAGCAAAATTTACAGCTATGCGGATGTAGCTTACGTAGGTGGAGCTATGGGGCATACAGGGCTTCATAACATTTTGGAAGCTGCTACCTTTGGGGTCCCCATAGTAATTGGAAGTAACTATCAAAAATTTCCTGAAGCCATAAAGCTGGAAGATTTGGCTGGGCTATACACCATTCAAAATGCAAAAGAGTGTATGGACGTGATGGAAAAATTTGTGAATGATAAAAAATTTAGGGAGCAAACGGGGATGATTGCCGGACACTTTGTAAACAAAAATACAGGGGCCACCCAATTGGTCATGTCCTTTTTAGAGAAAAGGGGCTTAGTGTAGTGATTACTGGGAGAAAGTACAGTTGAATTTATGCCCTAACAATCCTAAAAAAGAACGATACGGCTCTGCTCCAAAACTAATTGCCAATAAAGCGGTTTGGTTTCAGGAATTCAGCTTTTTGATCTGGCCCTTCAGTTCTTCCATAGATTCTTGCAATTGCCGCAAAAGTGTACTTTCGGAAGGTTCATCCAAACCAAAAGTGAGCTTGCTGTTAACCATCCACAACTCTTGAATATCACTCACAAGAACCTCCATGGGCAAGTATTCAGGATTAAGTGAAATAAGTTTAACCCTATGGGGTGTATTGGGAAGTTTTTGAAGTTTTTTAACCAGTACCGAATCGTGCAATACGATGATGAATATTTTACTATCTGATGCTTCTTCAATGCTCGATACCGCCCTGCCAAGAACCCATTCATTGGGACGAATGTTTGGCAGCATGCTTTCCCCTTCAACCTGAAAGCCACGGTAAGTAGCGTTTCGGTATTCTGGAAGCGGAATATTAAATGCCGGAAGCGAACCTACCCAAGTAACGTCCTGGATGTTATGAGGGTAGCCCGCGGCAGCTTTTTGGTTTACAAGCAAAATGGTATCATTCCCAGTTGGGTCTACAGCTACTACCTTTGGACTTACATCTTTGTGGTCTATCTTAATTTCCTTTTGAGAACTTTTCCCAAAAAGCCAAAGAGGATTGATCTGGAAATGTTCCATCAACTGCATCACCACATGGCCCGAAAGTTTGGTTTTGCCTCGTTCAATATCTGCAGTGCTTCCTTTAATTCCAAGCAAGTCCGCAAAAGCGTGTTGGGTGTAATGATGTTCCTCCCTTATCTTTTTAAATCTTTGAATCTCTATGGGTATCGTTTTTTCCATAATTGAAGTTAAAGATACCATTATTTGGAATATATCCTAGTGGTTTTTTGGAATTTTTCCAATTAAAATAATTGCTAACTAATTCGTAGTCAAATCATAAAAATTATATAATTTTGCACTAGAAAAATTAATTACTAATCCGAATCAACAATGAAAAAACTATTTTTATCATTTGCAGCTCTCAGCTTGATTGCATCTGTATATTCCTGTAGAGAAACAGAAAAAAATGCTGAAGACATGCAAGAGAATGTCGAGGAAACCGTAAACGATGCCATGGATGATGTAAAAGACGCCATGGACGACACCAAGGATGCCATGGAAGAGGTTGCCGACAGCCTTACCAACACCATGGAAGATGTGGAAAAAACCATGAATGAAAATTAATCGTTCTATTTTCTACAAAATCAAAAAAGCCGGGCAATGCCCGGCTTTTTTGATTTTACATGGTTGGTCTCTTTATTTGGCCACAATGATAAACTCGGATCGCCTATTAAGTTGGTGGTCCGCTTCACTACAAGGCACTCCGTCATCACATCGGTTCAACAACTGGGTTTCGCCATATCCTTGTCCCGTGACGCGGCTTCGATCGATTCCTGCTGAAATGATGTATTCTACCGTAGACTTAGCACGGCTGTCGGACAGTTTTAGGTTGTATGGGTCCGATCCACGGCTGTCGGTGTGCGAACGCACGTCAATTTTCAAAGTTGGGAATTTACGCATGGCTTCGACCACTTTCAATAACTCTATTTGTGCATCGGGTCGAATGTACGATTGGTCGAGATCAAAATAAATAGGGTTCAAGTTAAGGATGACCCCCAGGTCTTGACCTACTTTTGCATCTTTGATTTCCTTATCTTCTTCCGAAGCAAGGTACAAAGTCTTTTTCACTGTAGACTCGTATTCGCCAGAGGTCACAAAAGATTTCTCCGAAGTTGAAAAATTTTCCTTGGATGCGCGAATGGCATATCCCGTAGAACATTTGATTACATCAAAAACAAACTTTCCGTTAATGTCACTTTTGGTCTCTTCGAGTACGTTATTGTCACTATCCAAAAGCACAACCTTAGCTTCTACGATCAAATCGTCCGTATCCTCATCACGAACTTCCCCGGTAAGGGCTTGGGTGCAATTCTTGATAAGCTGTGCTGTTTGTTCAAAAGAATAAATATCATCTTCTCCTTTTCCTCCAGGCCTGTTGGAGGCAAAATAGCCAAGACCCGTTGAACTATTGATCACAAAACAAAAGTCGTCATATTGTGTATTGATGGGAGCACCAATATTGAATCCTTTATCGTAATTGCCTTCATCACTCAACTCGGCCACATAAATATCGAGCCCTCCCAGTCCAACGTGCCCATCAGATGCAAAATAAAGGTCCCCGTTTGAATCCAGAAACGGGAAGGTTTCCCTTCCTTCGGTATTGACGGCATCGCCCAAGTTTATTGGCTCTCCAAAAGCGCCTTCCTCGATGGAAACTTTGTAAAGATCGGATGCTCCTTCCCCTCCAGGCATATCACTAGCGAAAATCAACGTTTTTTCATCAGCGCTCAAAGCAGGGTGTGCCACCGAATAATTGTCGCTATTAAAAGGCAATTCCTCTGGTTCCGACCATCCTTTTTCCGTCCTTTTGGAACGGTATAATTTTAAGTTGGTTATCCCAGCTCCATCTTTTCCTCGTTTGGAGTGGATGAAATTATTACGGGTGAAGTACATAGTTTGGCCATCTTTTGTGAAAACGGCACTGGACTCGTGAAATCGGGTATTGACTTTATCCCGGAATCTTCGGGGCTCCCCCTCTTCTGAAGCCACTATGGAATACAATTCTGAAAAGGGTTGGTCGTTCCAGTCGTGCAAACGTTGTGATGCTGTGCGGGTAAAACGATTGGATGTAAATACAATTTCGCCTCCATTAAGGGTGGGTGCATAGTCGGAAAGTTCAGAATTGAATGGCACCGAAAATACATTGAATCGACCAGACTGAAGTTCGATGAGCTTTAGGTAATTGCGCTCTTCGCTAAACAATTCGCCACGATCATCGGCACTGGCACGGCTGTTCAAAATATCCATGATCCTATCCGCTGTTTCATATTTACCCAAGGTCTTGAGAGATTGTGCATACCGATAAAGATATTCTTTATCGATGTCCTCAGAGTATGAAAACAAAGCCCCGTACCATTTGGCGGCATCTTCATACTCGCCATTAAAATAGTAGGAATCCCCTAATCGGGAAAGAACATTTACTGAACGGTACCCACCTTCAACAGCTTTGATGTAGCTTTCGCGCGCATTCATGAACGCGTAATCGTTGTAATACTGATCTCCCCGTACTTCCCTATTGCTTTCGCTATCGGTAGCTTGAGCGAACAGGCCAATGGGCAAAAATGCCAACGCAAGGGCAAATAGAAACTTATTGGTAGCGCTTGTGTACATAATTATTTTTTTAGAAGAATCTTGGGTTTTTAAGTCCTTTGTTTCGATTAAACAATTCAAAACGAAGGAATACTTCGTAAGAACCGTCATTGTATTGTGCAAGCTCGGTCGTTTCCCAATCATAGGCAAAACCCAACATTATTTGATCCGTAATCTGGAAGCCCGCCAAACCACTTAGTGCAGCACTCCATCGATAGGCGACTCCCAAGGTTAGCTTATCATAAATTAAGAAATTGGCCGAGAGGTCCACTTGAAGCGGAGATCCTTGTACAATTTTAGTCAATACGGCTGGTTTCATTTTTAAATTATCCGTCACGTCAAAAACATACCCTGCCATAGCGTAATAACTTACGCGTTCTTTGGCAGTAGCACTGGAATTGGAATTACTGCTAACAGAAGACGTATCAAAATGTTCTGTCTCCAAAAAGTTGGGAATGCTTAAGCCCAAGTAAAACTTATCTGTATAGTAATAAATTCCGGCCCCAATTTGCGGGGAAAATTTATCTATGTTGATTTCGGCTTCAACATCGTCTTGAAAAGGCCCATTATTCAAACGGTCAGAGTTAATATCCAGCAACTGACCCCCTCCTTTTACCCCTAAGGCAAGCTTGCTGCTTTCAGAAAGGTCTAAAGTGTAACTGAATACCGCATCAATGTTGGTTTCGTTGGAAATAAAAATTTCATCACGAATGACATTCAATCCCAGCCCTACTTTATTCCCGACCGGTGAATGTATCCCAAAGTTCATGGTTGTTGGCGCTCCATCGAGCCCTACCCATTGACTTCGATACAATCCAATGATGCTTAAAACATCCCTAGTGCCAGCATAGGCTGGATTTACGCTCAAAGGGTTGTACATGTACTGAGTGTATTGGGCATCCTGTTGTCCATATAGGTTAGGCATTGATAACCCAAGAGCTGTTAGCACTAAAACGATTACGAAACTTTTTTTCATAGGTTCTACTATTATTCCTGCCGAGCCGAAACTCGGCAGGGTTTGTATGTTGATTTATCTTCTGTTTATGTATAGAGGTCCGGCCAATTTTTTGACTTCACCCTTATCATTTACGTAGTTGAGCACGTAATAATAGGTTCCAACCGGCAGTCTTTCGCCACGATCAACGGTCACCCTTCCATCGGAATATCCTCGGAAGAACTTCTCGCCTTGTCCGTATCCTTCTGTTTCATAGACTTTCACACCCCAACGGTTGAATATTTCTAACGTGTTGTTTGGATATTGATGAATACCTCGAATTACAAATACGTCATTCAAGCCATCTTCATTTGGGGTTATAATGTCAAATACCTCAAGATTGTCATCAGCAGCTGGATCGCCGTTGTTCTCTTCGTCATAATCTGGAGTTCCATCGTCATCGTCGTCACCAATCTCATCCCCATTATTGATTCCATCATTATCACAATCCAAATCAAGCCATTCCTCAGTTACTATGGTAAGATCTTGGTTATCACTGTTGAAATCACAGGGGTCTGTGGGATCGGTTTCGTCTTCTACTTCCTGACCATTGGTCACTCCATCCCCGTCACAATCCAACTCCATCCATTCTTGTGAAGGATCGACGGTTTGACTGTCAAACTCGAAGTCACAAACATCCAATGGATCGGTACCGTCGTTAACTTCATCACCATCAATTACTCCATCACCATCAGTATCTTCATTTAATGGATCAGTCCCTATTTCAATTTCCTCACCATTGGTTAATCCGTCATTGTCACAATCGGTATCCAACCATTCTTGGGATGGATCCAAAGTTTGACTTTCCAAGACAAAATCGCAAAGATCCAACGGATCGGTTCCATCCAGAATTTCATCCAGATTGGTTACACCGTCGCCGTCGCAGTCCAACGCCTCCCACTCTGCACTAATGGTCGAAATATCTTGACTCAATGGATCGTAATCACAAGGATCTACAGGATTGGTTCCGTCCACTACTTCCTGACCATTGGTCACCCCATCACCATCACAGTCGGCAGCCAACCAAGCTTGACTAGGTGGCACTGTTTGAGAGGTCCAATCCAAATCACAGAAGTCAAGTGGGTCCGTGCCGTCGGCAACCTCGTCGCCGTTGGTCACACCGTCGCCGTCACAATCGGTATCCAACCATTCTTGGGAAGGATCAACTGTTTGATTTTCCAAGATAAAATCACATGGATCAACAGGATCGGTACCATCGGAAACTTCCTGTCCGTTGGTCACACCGTCGCCATCACAATCACCATCCAACCACGCTTGGGTGGGTGGCACATTCTGGCTGGTCCAGTCTAAATCACATTCATCCAGCGGACTTGTTCCATCTAGTATTTCTTGACCGTTGGTTACACCATCACCATCGCAATCTAGATTTTCCCAAGCTTCGCTCACTATAGAAACATCTTGGCTTACAGGGTTATAATCACAAGGATCTACTGGATCTGTTCCATCCAATACTTCTTGTCCATTGGTCACCCCATCGCCGTCGCAGTCGGCAGCCTCCCATGCCGCGCTCGGCGGTACGGTCTGGCTCGTATAAATAAGGTCGCATTCGTCCAACGGGTCGGTGCCATCGGCAACCTCGTCGCCGTTGGTCACGCCATCGCCGTCACAGTCGAGGGCCTCCCACGCAGCGGTCGGGGCCGTATCCTGGTTCGCCAGTACAAAATCACAGGGATCTACCGGGTCCGTACCGTCGGTTACCTCCTGTCCGTTGGTCACGCCATCGCCATCGCAGTCAAGGGCCTCCCATGCCGCGCTCGGCGGTACGGTCTGGCTGGCCACGTTAAGGTCGCACTCGTCCAACGGGTCGGTGCCGTCGGCAACCTCGTCGCCGTTGGTCACCCCGTCGCCGTCGCAGTCAAGGTCCTCCCACGCCTGGGTGGTCGGCACCGTCTGGCTGGTGAGCTGGAAGTCGCAGGGGTCCACAGGGTCGGTACCGTCAATGATCTCGTCACCGTTGGTCACACCGTCGCCGTCGCAGTCGGCAGCCTCCCATGCCGCGCTCGGCGGTACGGTCTGGCTCGTATAAATAAGGTCGCATTCGTCCAACGGGTCGGTGCCATCGGCAACCTCGTCGCCGTTGGTCACGCCATCGCCGTCACAGTCGAGGGCCTCCCACGCAGCGGTCGGGGCCGTATCCTGGTTCGCCAGTACAAAATCACAGGGATCTACCGGGTCCGTACCGTCGGTTACCTCCTGTCCGTTGGTCACGCCATCGCCATCGCAGTCAAGGGCCTCCCATGCCGCGCTCGGCGGTACGGTCTGGCTGGCCACGTTAAGGTCGCACTCGTCCAACGGGTCGGTGCCGTCGGCAACCTCGTCGCCGTTGGTCACCCCGTCGCCGTCGCAGTCAAGGTCCTCCCAGGCGGCCGACTGAGGGCCAGAAACACTGGATGCCATATAATCACAAGGATTTTGGGGATCGGTGCCATCTATAACTTCGTCTCCATTGGTTACTCCATCGCCATCACAATCCAAAGCTTCCCAAGCAGTAGTTACATTTGTAATCACCTGACTGGCTGGATTATAATCACAAGGATCGAATGGATCCGTACCGTCGATGACCTCGTCGCCGTTGGTCACCCCGTCGCCGTCGCAATCTGCTGCAGCCCAAACACTATAGTAAGCTCCAGCAGGGCTAGGAATTGTTGCCACAGTGACATCACATGGATCAAAAGGATCGGTACCATTAGTGGCTTCCGTTCCATTATCTTCACCGTCGCCATCACAATCGGCAGCAGCCCAGACAGTATAGTTTGGATCACTAGGATCGGGAATCGTTGCAATACTTACACTACAAGGATCGTAAGGATCCGTACCATTGGTAGTCTCTGTACCATTATCTTCTCCATCACCATCACAGTCGGCCATTTGCCATACGGTATTGGAGGTATCTTCATCTCCCGTTGTGCCATCGTCTACACAAGGATCATTTGGATCGGGGTCAGTACCATTTGGAGTACCATCACCATCACAGTCAAGAAGATCCCAAGTTGTGGAAGGAGTTACGGTTTGACTTGTTTCATCAAAGTCACAAGGGTCCTGAGGATCGGTACCATCGGCAACCTCGTCGCCGTTGGTCACGCCATCGCCGTCACAATCCAACACATCCCAACCGGCAGATTGCGGAACAGAAATACTGGATGCCATATAATCACATGGATCGGTAGGATCGGTGCCATCGGTTACTTCATCGCCGTTGGTCACACCATCGCCGTCACAGTCCGCAGCCAACCAAGCCGCACTTGGTGGCACTGTTTGGCTTGTGTAAATAAGGTCGCAAGGATCTTGGGGATCGGTTCCATCGGTCACTTCGTCGCCGTTGGTCACCCCGTCGCCATCACAATCTAAACTATCCCAAGCAGGAGTCGGTGGGACGGTTTGATTCCCATCAGTATAGCTACAAGGATCTTGGGGGTCGGTACCATCTATAACTTCGTCTCCATTGGTTACTCCATCGCCATCACAATCGGCAGCATCCCATGCAGCAGTTGTTGCTACAGTCTGATTTCCATTGGTATAATCACAAGGATCTAAGGGATCGGTACCATCAACAACTTCTTGTCCGTTGATTACCCCATCACCATCACAATCGGCCAATTGCCATGCGGTAGAAGGCGGAAGGGTTACTAAAATATCGTTATAATCACAAAAATCCTGAGGGTCGGTCCCACTGGCAACCTCATCACCATTGGTCACGCCATCACCATCACAATCGGCTGCGTTCCAAGCTGCAGAAGGTGCAACGGTTTGACTTGCGGTTACAAAATCACAAGGATCGGTTGGGTCTGTACCGTCAGCAACCTCATCACCATTGGTCACACCGTCGCCGTCACAATCGGCTGCGTTCCAAGCTGCAGAAGGTGCAACAGATTGACTGGCCACATTTAGGTTACATTCATCTTGGGGGTCGGTGCCATCGGCTATTTCATCGCCGTTGGTCACCCCATCGCCGTCACAATCGAGAGCCTCCCATGCTGCGGAAGGGGTTACGGTTTGACTTGCTGTATTAAAATCACAAGGGTCTTGGGGATCCGTTCCATCGGCAGCTTCATCGCCGTTGGTCACGCCGTCACCGTCACAATCTAAGGTTTCCCAAGCTGCGGAAGGTGTTACGATTTGGCTTGCCGTTAAAAAATCACAGGGGTCGTTTGGATCGGTACCATCGGCAACCTCATCACCATTGGTCACGCCATCGCCATCACAATCGGCAGCGTTCCAAGCTACAGAAGGTGCAACGGTTTGACTTGCGGTTACAAAATCACAAGGATCGGTTGGGTCTGTACCATCGGCAACTTCATCACCATTGGTCACACCGTCGCCGTCACAATCGGCGGCCAACCAAGCCGCAGATGGAACCACGGATTGACTTGCCAAAACAAAATCACAAAGGTCGTAGGGATCGGTACCATCGGTAATTTCATCACCGTTGGTTACGCCGTCGCCGTCGCAATCGGCAGCTTGCCAGATTGGGTTGGAAGTATCTTCATCTCCTATTGTTCCATCATCTACACAAGGATCGGCAGGGTCTGGATCGAGGGAATCACAGGTTCCATCACCATCGGTATCCACACAACCATTAACCGTAACGCTTTCGGTAAGGTCATCGCCAGCAGTAGTTGGATCATTTTGATCGGGTGTGGACGCAGGAGTTGTAGTGTTGGTAATTGTATTTCCATCTTGACCTACATCTACGGTACCTTCCAAAGTTAAAGTAGCACTGGCACCATTGGCCAATGTTCCTATGGTCCAAGTAGGTTGTAAATAGGTTCCCTGCGAAGCGGTTCCATTCCCAGCAGTGGGAGTTAATCCCGTTGGCAGGGTATCGTCCAAGGTGACATTGGTTGCCGTATCGGGCCCATTGTTTGTTACGGTAATAGTATAGGTAACGGTATCCCCTTCCGCAGGGGTTGGATCTGCACTTGCCAGAGTTTTAACGGTAACCAGATCGGCATCTGGGAAACTACAAGGAGCAGGTGCCGAACCTAAATTTTCTGTATAATTACACGCAGCGTCATTAGAAAAAGCTGCCGTTAACAACACAGGGCCTCCATCGGCAGGAAGTGTTACTCCCGTAAAGGTATGGAATGTAGGGGCATCCAAACTTCCAACAGGCACACTAGCAGTTCCATCACCAGAGAGATCTAAGGTTCCAGAAGTTGCTGGATTACTAAAGATAACGGAAACATCAGCTGTATAGAAGTCATCATTAGGATTAGCTGATGTACCATTATCATTACACGCCGAAACATTGGACAGTGCTATATCTGTAATTTCACAAGATAAGGTTACGACAAGGTCGTCTACAAAATTCCATGTGTTACTGCACGAACCTCCTGCAAAAAACTCAAAGGTATACACTCCCGTGGTAGGTACTGAAAATGTAACTGTAGGACGTGTCCATACCTCCTCTACCGGTGGAGGGGGTGGGGTTGCTACCACCGTACCATTCAGGATGATTTCCAATTGTGGTGTACAAGGTATACTACTGGGTGCTGTAGAAATCATATAATCAAAAGAGAACATATATGTTTCTCCTCCAACCAAATTGATATCTTGGGCTATTCCCTCTGAGTTACCACCCAAAGCTCGGAAACCATAGTAACACCCTCCACTGGGGGAGTTATTGGAGTTTAATACATAAGTGGCGTCATAAGAACGTTGTAATTCTGTAGAACGGTCCGGAGTAAAAGTTTTGACCCAGCTATCTGGTGCTTGGTTTCTTAGTGCATCTGCTCCAGTACAGTTTGCAGTTGCCTGATCAAGGCCAGGATTAGTAAAAAGGTTTTGAGAATAGGCTTGGGTACCTACTATTAAAAAAACCATCAAAACTAATATCTTGATGGCGTTTAATAGAAACCTTGTTTGTTTTCTAGATGAAGTAATGTTCCTCATTCTTTCAAAAATTAGATTATATCAATATATATCTTTCCACCATATTCATGGAAGAATTCAAATTTCAAAAAATTATAAGCTATCCAGCATAAAGAGGGATAGGTTATCGTTCAATATTTGGGGATGCGGGGTGAGAAGGTATCATTTGGTTAGGTTACTTTCTCTGCTGTCAAATCTATATAAATTAAAATTTTATACTCTAATATTTAGTTAAAAAAAAATATTATATTCGATTAAATGCTATTTTTTATCGATAAAACAAATAAATTAAAATTCATTTAACATATATTTAAGAGATTAACTACCTAAAAAAACGGTAAAATACGTGTAAACACGTACGCCCCAAAACCAGGGGAGATTTTGTTATGAAACATTGTATTTTTATAAAAAGTTCGTTTAAGTGTAAGAAAAATCCGACAAAAGTACATAAAACATACATTTTTTATCCTATTTTTTGTTAAATATTATGGTGTTAGGTTTGTATAGAATTTAACTCAAAACCTAACATTATGAAAAAACTAATGCTTATTTTAGCAATGCTAACCTTAGTAGTAGCAGCTAGCTGTACTCCCGAATCTCTAGCAAGTGACCAACAACAAATCGACAAAGAAGATTACCAAATTCCGCCAAACGGATAAACGCAAGTCCAAAATTCTTATTGGGGTCTTATTATCAGCCTTATTGGTTGCAACCCCCTTTTTGTTTTACATCTATAAATATGCCCCATCCGATTCCAAAGAATGGGGCACCATTTTTGGGACTATCCATTCGGGAGGATTTGTGAGCGTACAAATATACATGCACGCCCTCTTCACCAAAATTACCTTAGTCATGCTAACTGGCATCTGGTTCCTGACCTCTCGAAATTGGTGGAAATATGCCATTTTGGTACCCTTCACCACTTTTTTATTTCAACTTTCAGGGGTAGTGAATGCCCAATTGGAGTATATTGACGAATTTGATTTTTGGTATTCTCTTCCGGTCGTACTGCCAATCCTCTTCTTTATAGTGTACATCTCATATGTGATTAGTAAAAAAAAGGATGGAGAAGACGAACTAAAAAAAGCGGTAGACCAGGAGATCAAAAAAATACTGAGTGACGATTTATAAATTTTATGTTAGCTCCTGCAAAATTATTTTTTAGAGTACCATTCCCTAAATTATAAAATCAACCATTACCTTCTGTAAAGTTGGCACCCCCGTTCCATTGATTGAAATCTTCCAGTCGGCGAGTCCCTTTTCCACAGGCTGAAAATAAAAACCGCCCCTGCCGGCGCAGGTGTTCTTTGTTTTCCGCAATCCCCGAAAGCAAGCTTTCTGGATTGGGGCGGGAATTGCCTCCTGTGCAGTCGGCGAGTCCCTTTTCCACAGGCTGAAAATAAAAACCGCCCCTGCGCCGGCGCAGGTGTTCTTTGTTTTCCGCAATCCCCGAAAGCAAGCTTTCTGGATTGCTTCAAACAAAAAACCGAACCATAGTTCGGTTTTTGCTTATCTGTACAGAAGACGGGACTTGAACCCGTACGGGCATTTCTGCCCACAGGATTTTAAGTCCTGCGTGTCTACCAATTCCACCACTTCTGCAGTGCTTTGGATAAAAAAAGCCGAAATGTTTCGGCTTTTGAGCGAAAAACGGGATTCGAACCCGCGACCTCAACCTTGGCAAGGTTGCGCTCTACCAACTGAGCTATTTTCGCATGGATAATGATCTTTGCTTTTACAGCAAAAGCGGGAGCAAATTTATAATTTTTACCGCAAAAACAAACATTTTTACATAAAAATCACTTATTATTTTTAAACCTCACCGTGGCACTCCTTTGCAGCATACGTTTTATTTCATTCAATTTCATCAGTGCTTCAACGGGGGTAAGGGTATCGATATCGGTCCCTAAAATTTCATCTCTTATTTCTTCCAACAAGGGATCGTCCAAATTAAAGAAACTTAATTGCATGTCTTCCTTGGAAAGTGCTTTCATTTTGTCCGTTAGCTCTTCCGAAGAATGGGAACGCTCCAAACGCGTTAAAATTTTCTGAGCCCTTAACAATACGGCAGGAGGCATGCCGGCCATCTTTGCAACATGGATCCCAAAGCTGTGTTGTGAGCCTCCGGGGACCAACTTCCGCAAAAACAAGACCGTATCCTTAAGTTCCTTAACAGAGACGTTGTAGTTTTTAATTCGTTCAAAAGTCTCCGTCATTTCATTCAGTTCGTGGTAATGGGTGGCAAAAAGTGTCTTTGGATGTGCAGGGTGCTCATGCAGGTATTCGCTAATGGCCCAGGCAATGGAGATTCCATCATAGGTACTGGTCCCTCTTCCAATCTCGTCCAACAATACCAAACTCCGTTCTGAAATGTTATTCAATATACTGGCCGTTTCGTTCATTTCGACCATAAAGGTCGATTCGCCCATCGAAATATTATCACTAGCCCCAACTCTAGTAAATATTTTATCCACACAACCCATCCGAACGGCACTTGCCGGCACAAAACTTCCCATCTGGGCTAACAAAACAATGAGCGCCGTTTGTCTTAAAATAGCACTTTTACCACTCATGTTAGGGCCGGTAATCATAATGATTTGCTGGTTTTCCCTGTCCAGAAATACATCATTGGCTATGTACGGTGTATCAACGGGAAGTTGTTTTTCAATTACCGGATGCCTTCCTTCCTTAATATCTAGATCAAAAGAATCGTCCAATAAAGGGCGAGTGTAGTGATTTTTTTTGGCCTGAATGGCAAAAGAAGACAAGCAGTCCAATTGCGCAATGCTGTGAGCCGTTTGTTGAACCGCATCAACAAATGCAACCATCCATGAAACTAACTGGGCAAAAAGTGCTTGCTCCAAAACCAGGATACGATCTTCCGCACCAAGAATTTTACTTTCGTAGGCCTTGAGTTCTTCGGTAATATAGCGCTCGGCATTGACCAGTGTTTGCTTTCTAATCCACTCCTCAGGTACTTTGTCTTTGTGGGTGTTGCGAACTTCAATATAATACCCAAAAACATTGTTGGATGCTATTTTTAAGGAAGGAATTCCCGAACGCTCTTGCTCCCGTTCCAGCATTTGATCCAAATATTCTTTTCCTCCCGAAGCAATGCTTCGCAATTCGTCCAATTCTTGATTTAGGCCATGGGCAATGGCATTTCCTTTCAGAATATGCACCGGTGCTTCTTCGTTGAGGGTTTCCTTTATTTTTGACCTTAAGGTTTCACAATCCTGCAATTGTTCGCCCAGTATGTTCAAGGATTCATTTTTCGATTGCAAGGCCATGGCCTTAATGGGCACTACAGCTTCCAGGGAATTTTTTAGGTGCACCACTTCCCTAGGATTGATTTTACCGGTTGCGGTTTTGGAAATCAGCCGCTCCAAGTCGCCAATCTTTTTAATATGCTGTTGCAGTTTTTCAAGAAAGGCAGGCTGGTCCAGCATATAACTTACCACTTCGTGACGGCGTGTGATTTTTTCGATGTCTTTCAGCGGAAATGCCAACCAACGCTTTAATAAACGGGCTCCCATGGGAGATATCGTTTGGTCAATCACGTCCAATAAAGTTACCGCATTGGAAGTATTTGCCAGGTAAAGTTCTAGGTTTCTAATGGTAAACCGATCCATCCAAACATAGGCATCTTCAGCAATCCGGGACACGCGACTAATGTGTTTCAATTGGTGGTGTTGGGTTTCGGAAAGATAATGCAGCACCGCCCCCGCGGCAATAACCCCTTCCTGCAAATGATCTACCCCAAATCCCTTTAAGGTTTTGGTTTCAAAATGTTTTGTAAGGGTTTCGTGGGCATAATCGGTCTGGAAAACCCAATCTTCCAAATGGAATGTATGGTAATCGTCTCCAAATAATTCTGAAAATACTTTTTTCCTGGGCTTGCCAAAGAGGATTTCCGAGGGGCTAAAATTTTGAAGTAATTTATCGATGTACTCTGCCGACCCCTGAGAAATGAGAAACTCTCCAGTGGACACATCCAAAAATGCCACCCCAATCATTTCTTTAGAAAAATGGAGGGCAGCCAAGAAATTGTTTACACCTCCTTGAAGGATGTCATCATTAATGGCCACTCCTGGAGTGACCAACTCGGTAACACCCCTTTTCACAATGGTTTTGGTTTGTTTTGGGTCTTCCAATTGATCGCAAATAGCCACCCTACAACCGGCCATGACCAATTTGGGAAGGTACGTATTTAAGGAGTGGTGTGGGAAACCAGCCAACTCAGTTTGGTCGCCCCCATTATTTCGTGAGGTAAGGGTAATATTCAATATTTTGGAAGCCCGAACGGCGTCTGCCCCAAAAGTTTCGTAAAAATCGCCCACGCGAAACAATAACAAGGCATCGGGATATTTCGCCTTGATGGTATTGTACTGCTGCATCAATGGGGTGACTTTTTTACTCATGTTCCTGCAACTTCGAAAAAGCTAAGGTACGGATTCGGCTATTTTTTTTGAACAGCAAACCCCATTAGTTTCAGAAAGTTTTTCACAATGAACCCATGGATTGACACAAATCCAAAAGGAAAATTTTGTTTGTATTACCTTTGCGATTCCATGGAACATCGTAAGTTGAAAAATAGCGAATTGTCGAGGATTTCGGCTTCCGAATTCAAACATGCGGAAAAAGCCCCCATTGTCATCGTTTTGGACAATGTTAGGAGCCTGAACAATATTGGGAGTGTATTCCGAACCGCAGATGCTTTTTTGATTGAAAAGATCTACCTCTGCGGAATCACCGCGACACCTCCCCACAAAGACATCACCAAAACGGCTTTGGGCGCTACCGAAAGTGTAGCTTGGGAACATGCCAAAAACACCCTCGAAGTTGTGAAAACACTCCAGGAAACAGGACTCATAGTCTGTGCCATCGAACAAACGGAAGGTTCGGTTTCTCTGGGAAAATTTGCGTTGGATGCCAAAAAAAAATACGCCCTGGTCTTTGGCCACGAAGTGAAGGGTGTTTCACAGGAAGTCGTTTCGGCCAGTGATTGTGTATTGGAAATCCCACAATACGGAACCAAACATTCGCTAAACATCGCTGTGAGTGTGGGCATTGTAGTTTGGGATTTCTTTTCAAAATGGGAACGCATCAAGGTTCCATAATATCCTTGAGCAACTGCAAGTAATCCTTACGGTGTTCCACAAAATCCTTGTTGGTAATGTCAATAATTTTAATGTTCCCTGTGTGCTGTGCTTTGATAAATTGCAGGTAGCCGTCATTGATTTTGGCCAAATAGTCTTTTTCGATACGCTGTTCAAACGTACGCCCTCGTTTTTGGATGTTTTCCATCAAACGGTCCGTGTTTTGGTAGAGGTATACATACAAGTCGGGTTTGGGCAACTCTTTATGCATTAAATGGAAGAGTTTTTTGTACAGCGTAAATTCTTCTTCCGTTAGCGTAATCTTCGCAAAAATCATGGACTTGTAAACATCATAGTCCGCAACTACGCAGTCCTTGAACAAATCATACTGGGTAATGTCTTCTACCAATTGTTGGTAGCGATCGGCCAAAAAAGACATTTCCAATGGAAAGGCATACCGCTGTGGTTCTTCATAAAATTTGGGAAGAAATGGGTTTTCCATGAAGCGTTCCAAAATCAATTTGGCATTGAACTCGTACGCCAATTGCGTAGCCAAACTGGTTTTTCCTGCACCTATATTGCCTTCGATGGCTATGTATTTGTAGCGATTGAAACTGTAATCTTTTTTGGGGTTCCGTAACCACTTTGATGTTTTTATGAGGATACTCTCGTCCCGTGTCTTGGCTAACAACCAGATGATGCTTTTCTTAAGAATGGGGTGTACAAACTGTGGATTCAATTCGGCCATGGGTTGCAGCACAAACCTTCTATTGGCGATTTCAGGGTGCGGGACGACCAATTCCTTCATAACGAGTTCCTTTCCATCTACAAAAAGCAGGTCGATATCAATAATTCTGGAAGAGTAGCCCTGTCCTTTTTTTCGAACACGTCCCATACGTTTTTCGATGGAAAGGATTTTTTTCAGTATTTTCTCAGGAGTCAAAACCGATTGAACCCATACCACGCAATTCAGAAAATCATCCCCTTCAAATCCCATCGCAGGAGTTTGATAGACAGAGGAAATCCGCTCAATATGCCCAACCTCTTCAAAGAGGTGTTGAACAGCTGTTTGCAGGTGTTCAAACTTGTTCCCTAGGTTACTCCCCAGAGAAAGATATATGTTTTGAAGTGGCTCGATAATGTCTTACATTTACCGGAAACGAAAATAATCATCCTAAACCAAAAGGACATCATAAACCAAAAAATATCCGTTTGAGAATCGATCAAATTTTGAAAGCGCAGCGCGTCTATTTGATTCTGGCAGCTTTGTTTATCTGTGCCTTGGTAGTTTCCAACCTCATTTTCCAAAAGTTTTTCCATTGGGATTTTTTTGGGCTTTATACTTTTGAAATTTCTGTTGGAATCTTGCCCTACCCCATCACTTTTCTCATCACAGACATTATTAGCGAAGTCTACGGAAAACAAAAAGCCAACCAGGTAGTCACCACGGGAATTTTTGCCTCGTTCTTTTCATTGGTCATCGTTTTTATTTCGGACCTGGCCCCCGCAACAAACTGGAGCCCTGTGGACGACCTATTGTTTTCCAAAGTATTTGGCGCTACGGCCGTGGCTGTTTTTGCTTCGATGTTGGCCTATTTATTTGCGCAGTACATTGACATCCAAATCTTCCATTTTTGGAAAAGAGTTACCAAGGGCAAGCACTTGTGGCTTCGCAATAATTTTTCAACCTTTACCTCTCAATTTGTAGATACCTTTACCGTGCTGTTGTTAATGTGCAGCTTTAAAAAAATTGAATGGCATTTGTTTGGCGGACTTCTAGTAAGCGGATTCCTATTTAAAATAATCGTGGCCGTACTGGATACCCCATTTCTGTATGCAGCGGTTTACCTCATGCGAAGGCAATTTGGATTGAAGGAAGCCGAAGAACTTCCTTTAGCCTGAAACGGCAATCCCAACCACATAACCCTCCGAACCCCTTACGTTGAATACGGTGTCGTCTTCAAAAATTAAATACTGCCCCTTAATGCCTTTCAACTTTCCAGAATAGTGCGGTGTCTTCTCAAGATTAAGGCTATTGGGTTTCTCGGGATAGTGAAGTACGGGGAATTCCAGATTGGTTTCCAAATTGTTTTCAAGAATGTAGTTTTGCACCTCCGCAGGAATGAATCGTTGAAGTTTTTTGCGCCACTCCACCAAATCTTCATCCTCAATTTCGTTTTTGAGCATCGTCCTCCAATTGGTTTTGTCGCTGATGTGTTCTTTTAATGCCACCTCGGTAATACCTGCCAAATACCGGTTGGGTACTTCTACAATTTCGATGGCCTCATGGGCTCCCTGATCGATCCAACGGGTAGGGATCTGACTTTTGCGCGTAACGCCAACCTTTACATTGCTGCTGTTGGCCAAATACACAATATGAGGTTGCAGTTGTACTTTTTTTTCAAACTCCAAGTCCCGTTCTTCCTGGTTCAAATGCGATTTGCTCAATTCGGGATGCATGACCCAATCAGCCGCTTCGGGAGCCTCGTAGAAACAGGATTTGCAAAATCCTTGTCGGTAAATGGGCTTGTCAAGGCCACAGTGTAAGCATTGGTAGCGCAAAAACTTTATGGAAACCGTTTTGTCGATCAACTGATTGACATTCAAAAACAAATCATCCCAAACTAGGTAATATTGAATGGGAGAACCATTTTCAGTTTCCATTTTTGTAAGTACCCCTTCAAACTGCATAGAAAAAAATACTATTTTTAGGACATAAAGATAGGGTAAATTATGCCAATTCCTATTGTCAATTCCATAGCTTCATGGTTTTTAAAGAAAAGGTTCCATCAAATTGAACTCTTTCTGAAATACCCCCATGAAGTCCAGGAAGAACTACTTTTCAACCTGCTTCAAAAAGCCAAGCAAACGGAAATTGGTAGGCAGTACGACTTTGCCTCCATTAACAGCTACGGAACTTTTGCAGAGCGGATTCCCATTACCAGCTATGAAGATCATGAAGGCCAGATAGAACGTGCACGCAGGGGTGAAAACAATATTTTTTGGCCCACACCCATCAAATGGTTTGCAAAGTCCAGTGGAACGACCAATGCCAAAAGTAAATTTATTCCCGTAAGCCAGGATTCATTGGAGTATTGTCATTACGCCGCAAGTAAAGACTTGCTTTGCATTTACTTCCACAATAATCCCGATTCGCAACTTTTTGTCGGAAAAGGGCTTCGCTTGGGTGGCAGTAAAGAATTATACCGTGAAAACGGAACGGCCTATGGTGATCTCTCAGCAATTTTGATAGACAATATGCCCTTTTGGGCCGAATTCAGTAGTACCCCAAGCAATGAGGTTTCCTTGATGGCCGATTGGGAAATAAAGATGCAGGCCATTGTTGACGCCACCCTCAAGGAAAATGTAACCAGTTTGGCCGGTGTGCCTTCCTGGATGCTCGTACTACTGAACAATGTGCTCGAAACTTCCGGAAAACAGCACCTATTTGAAATCTGGCCCAATTTGGAGGTCTACTTTCATGGAGGGGTAAGCTTTGAACCTTATGCCAATCAATACCGAAAAATCCTCCCTAGGGAAGATTTTAGGTATTATGAAATTTACAATGCTTCTGAAGGTTTTTTTGCCATTCAAGATCAAAACGATACCAAGGAACTGCTGTTGATGTTGGATTACGGAATTTTTTATGAATTCATCGATATGGACACCTATGGGTCTTCACATCAAAAAGTGGTACCGCTTAGCGGGGTCGAAGAAGGAAAAAATTATGCCATGGTCATTACAACCAATGCAGGACTTTGGCGCTATAAAATTGGCGATACCGTTCGTTTTACCTCAACCCAGCCCTACAGGATTAAAATTAGTGGCCGTACCAAACACCACATCAATGTGTTTGGTGAGGAGTTGATTATTGAAAATGCTGAAGTGGCCCTGAAAAAAACGGCCCAATTTACCCAATCCGAGATTTTGGATTATACCGCCGGGCCTATTTTCATGAACGGGCGATTAAAAGGGAGCCACGAATGGATTATTGAATTCAAGAAACCTCCAAAGGACCTTCGTCAATTTGTAAAGGTCCTGGACCAGTCACTTCAGGAAGTGAACAGTGATTATGAAGCCAAGCGTTACAACAATACCACCTTAAATCCGCCTACCGTCCACCAAGCAAGGGAAAACTTATTTTACGACTGGCTAAAACAGCACGACAAACTTGGTGGCCAACACAAAGTGCCCAGGCTTTCCAATACCAGGGATTTGCTAGAAGAACTTTTATGCATGAATCGATAAGAAACGTGCGAAGCAAGGGCTATAGTACTTGTTTTAAGCAAAGCACGGCATTGCCGCTGTTTTTTCACTTAATCGATTATTTCAATCGCTTCAGCTAAAAGTTTTGGTAGTACTTTTCTTACGATATACATTCGTAGCTGAAATTACAATTGGGGCTGTAATGAAAATCTTTAAAAAACTTGGTGGTTTAGTACTCGCAATGTCCATTGTTTCATGTGCATCTGTGGCACCCACCCAAAATACTGAGAAGGAGTTGGCTGGATACATCCTTAAAAACAAAAAGGAATTGATGCAGCAAAAAGTACTTCACAAAAACAATAAAACGGTTATTGCAATACCGTAATTAACTAACCAATTTGTATAGAAAACCTCCGTTTTTCGGGGGTTTCTCTTTTTCTATCACGAAACGGCCTTAAGTTTTTTGATGGTTGATTTGCTGAGTTTTTCCTGGGCATACTCCATCGTTACATGCAACGATTTATCTTCGGTGCCTGGAAGGTCGAACATAGCATCCGTAAGCACAGCTTCACATAAGGAACGTAATCCTCGGGCACCCAATTTGTATTCGATGGCCTGATCTACAATAAAATCGAGTGCTTCTTCGGTAATTACAAAATCAATTTCGTCCATCTCAAAAAGCTTTTTGTACTGTTTGATGATGGCATTTTTGGGCTCGGTGAGGATGGCCCTTAGGGTACCTTTGTCCAAAGGATTCATGTAAGTAAGCACCGGAAGTCGTCCAATAATTTCAGGAATTAGCCCATAATCCTTCAAATCTTTGGGGATGATGTAACGCAACATATTATCCCTTTCCAAACTTTCTTCTTTCTTGGAAGCGCTGAACCCAACAGCCTGCATGTTGAGGCGTTTGGAAATATGGCGCTCGATGCCGTCAAAAGCCCCGCCGGCAATAAAAAGGATGTTCTCGGTATTGACTTCAATGAATTTTTGATCGGGATGTTTGCGACCCCCTTTGGGTGGAACATTCACAACAGTGCCTTCCAAAAGTTTCAAAAGCGCCTGTTGCACCCCTTCCCCGCTTACGTCGCGAGTAATGGAAGGGTTATCGCTCTTACGCGCAATTTTATCGATTTCGTCAATAAAGACAATGCCTTTTTCGGCTTTTTCTACATTATAATCTGCCGCTTGGAGCAATCGGGTTAAAATACTCTCCACATCTTCCCCTACATATCCAGCTTCGGTGAGCACCGTAGCATCAACGATGGCCAAAGGTACATTTAGCATACGGGCAATGGTCTTGGCCATCAATGTTTTCCCGGTTCCTGTCTGGCCCACAATGATGATGTTGCTTTTCTGAATTTCAATGTCATCGTCGCCTTTAGGTTGCAGCAATCGCTTGTAATGATTGTAAACGGCAACGGACATGACTTTTTTGGTGTATTCCTGCCCAATGATATAATCGTCCAAAAAGCCTTTAATGGCTTTAGGTTTCTTCAACATCATTTCTTTGGAAAGCTCTGCGTTGTCCGTATGCATGGCTTCTTCAAGTACAATGCCATGGGCCTGTTCGATACAACGATCGCAAATATGGGCATCCAATCCGGCAATCAGCAAATTGGTTTCCGCCTTTTTACGGCCACAAAACGAGCATTCCAATTCCTCTTTCGACATAATTCAATTTTTAGGTCCTGACCAATATTTCATCAATCATTCCGTATTCCAGTGCTTTATCGGATTTCATCCAAAAATCCCGATCGCTATCCTCGTATACTTTATCAAACGTTTGTCCGGAATGTTTGGCGATGATTTCGTAAAGTTCATCACGAAGGGTCAAGATTTCCTTGGCAGTTATTTCAATATCGCTAGCCTGTCCTTGGGCCCCTCCCATGGGTTGATGGATCATCACCCGGGAATGTGGCAATCCACTGCGTTTTCCCTTTTCGCCAGCACACAACAATACCGCTGCCATTGAGGCTGCCATCCCGGTACAAATTGTGGCTACATCTGGTTTGATGAATTGCATGGTATCGTAAATCCCCAAACCAGCATACACGCTTCCCCCGGGAGAGTTGATGTATATCTGTATGTCCTTTGAGGCATCCACGCTTTCCAAAAACAGCAACTGGGCCTGTACAATATTGGCTACTTGATCGTTAATGCCCGTGCCCATAAATATGATGCGGTCCATCATCAAACGCGAAAAAACATCAAAAATGGCAATGTTCATTTGGCGTTCCTCAATAATATTTGGTGTAAGGCCCACAGGATACATACTGCTTACGATTTGATCAAAATACGTACTGCTAATCCCTTGGTCCTTGGTAGCAAAGTCTTTAAATTCTTTTCCGTAGTTCATAAAACTTGAGTCGTTTTCAAATTAAAAAAGCGTTGAAACTCGCTCGATTCAACGCCCTAAATATAATTATTTATCGCTGAATTAAGCGTAAGCCTCTTTGATGAATTCGTCGTAAGTAACTTCCTTGGTCTTCAATTTGGCATGTTCCTTAAAAAATTGCAACAGTTTTTGAGTGTTCAACTGTTCGGTTAACCGTCGTACTTCCTCTTCATTGCCCATAATCCTGGCAACAATTCCCTCTACTTCATCATCCGTAGGATTCAAATGACCGTATTGGGCCATTTGGTTTTTGATCATTCCTTGGGTGTAAGCCTTTAATTCGTCGAAAGTAATTTGTAAGGCTTCGTTTTCATCGCGCAATTTGCCTTCAATCAATTGGTATCGCAACCCTTTTTCACTGCGGGTGTATTCGGCATTGGCTTCTTCTTCAGTATACTTGGATTCACCGGTTGATTTGATCCAACGCTTCAGGAAATCGGAGGGCAATTCGAATTTAGTGTTTGAAATCAGGGTTTCCACCACGTCGTTCAACAGCTTTTGATCGCTCTGTTGTACAAATTGTCGTTCCGCATCTTCCTTGATCTTTTCCTTCAATTCTTTTTCGGAAGTAACCACATCTTTGCCAAAAAGCTTGTCGAATAGTTCTTGGTTCATTTCCGCCAATTCGCGGGTATTGATTTCCGCGACGGCAAACTGTACCTCAATGTCCAGCCCATGGGCATCATCGTGGGAAACACCCAAATAGCGCTGGTGGTCATGATCGTCATGAAAAAGCCCTTTGGTCTTTAAAGTAAGTACCTCCCCTACTTTGGCACCCAAGATGGCATCCAATTGTTTTTTTCCCTTAATGACGTCGGTGGCAAAGGTCGTCTTTTTATTTATTTGTTTGGCTTCGGAAGTAAAAGTTCCCGTAATCTCATCGTCTTTCGCCACTTCTTTTTTGGAAATCAACTTCCCGTATTGTTTGCGAATGGTCTTTACCTGATTGTCGATCATTTTTTTGTCGGCCACAATTTTGTAATGGGTGGTCGCTTTCTTCTGAAGGTCTACTTTGAAATCGGGCGCCAAGCCCAACTCAAACTCAAAAGCGAAATCATCGGCATCCCAATCGATAGCGGTTTCATTTTTTGGAAGCGGATTTCCCAAAATGTCCAATTTCTCCTCGGTAAGGTACTTGTGGAGTTTATCCTGAAGCAACTTGTTCACTTCCTCTACCAAAACGGCCTTTCCAAACTGCTTTTTTACCATTCCCATGGGGATTTGTCCCTTACGAAAACCAGGAATATTGGCATTTTTGCGGTAATTGGTCAATACTTTTTCAACCTGAGGCGCATAGTCGCTCTTTGAAATTTCTACGGTCAGGACCGCATTAAGGTTGTCGATGTCTTTTTTCGTGATGTTCATTGGGAATCCCTTAAAAAATTGGCTGCAAAAGTAGTGTTTTTGTAGCTGATGGACAAGTAATGCCTCGGTGTATTTCTATCGTGAAGGATCTTTTTCCAGTACTGAATAAAGGACGGATTGCAAAAACGTAAGCAGGATGCTGAAAAGCAACGCCCACCAAAAATTGCGCACCGCAAATCCGCTGATAAAATAATCGGCCATTTGGATAATAAACGCATTAATGACCAATAGGAAAAGCCCAAGGGTAACAATGGTTATGGGAAAGGTTAAAAACACCAAAATGGGTTTCACGATAAGGCGTAAAAGGGCTAATACAACAGCTACAATGATGGCGGACCAATAACTTTCAACCCCAACTCCGGGAAGTATATAAGCCAAAAGCATGACCGCTGCAGCGGTAAGAAGAATCTTAAGAATGGTTTGCATGTTGCATGTGTTTGTTACCCCTAATTTCGGGAAAATCCTGTCAAAAAGTTCATAATCTTCTCATAAAATTCGGAAGGATTGTCTGCATGCAACCAATGACCTGCCCCCGAGACGGTATCAATCTTTGCTTTGGGGAAATGTCTGGAAATGAGCCATTCGTCCTCTGGAAGGATGTAACTAGACTTTTCACCCCTAACAAATAAGGCATCCCTCTCAAACCGTTGGGTTTTTTCCAATGGTTTTCCAACTTCTTCTACCTGTTCCGAAAGTACCGGAAGATTCATTCGCAATCCCAATTTCCCTTTTGCAACCCAATAGAGGTTTTTTAGCAGAAATTGCCGGGTCCCAAAATCCTTAACGTATTGGGAAAGGGCTTCGTCGGCTTCACTCCTGGATTGGATTTGTTCAAAATCCAATGAAGAAAGTCCTTTTAAGATATCTTGGTGATGCTGGGGATATGCTTTTGGGGCAATATCCGCAACGATAAGCTTTGCCACCATGCTAGGATAGCGTGTGGCAAATTCCATAGCAGTTTTACCCCCCATGGAATGGCCCAACAAAACGATGGGCTCCAAGTCATTCGCCATGCAATAGTTTTTTAAGTCATCTGCCATTACACCATAATCAAAAGCATCGCTATGAAAACTTCTTCCATGGTTCCTTTGATCTACCAAATGCACTTCATATCCAGCTTCCGCAAACTGGTTTGCAAGGGTTTTCCAATTATCGCCCATGCCCAAAAATCCATGCAAGATCACCAAGGGCTTACCTTTTCCTACAATTTGGGAGTAAAGTGCATTCATTGCAATTTATTGAGGTATTGTCGAATAACCGGTTCCAAGCCTAAGTAAATGGCTTCACAAATTAAGGCATGGCCAATGGAGACTTCCAACAAATGTGGAACCTGTTCTTTAAAAAAACGGATGTTCTGTAGGGACAAATCGTGCCCCGCATTGATGCCTAAACCAAGTTGATGGGCGCGTTCCGCCGCTTCAACGTAGGGATTTACGCCCTCTTCATTGCCCAAGCTGTATTGATGGGCAAAAGCTTCAGTATATAATTCAATACGGTCGGTACCGGTTTTTGCAGCTCCTTCAATCATCGGTAAAACCGGGTCTACAAAAATGGAGGTTCGGATGCCATTTCGTTTGCATTCAGAAATAATCTCAGAAAGGTATTCCTGGTGCTTTAAGGTATCCCAACCGGCATTGGAAGTTAGAGCGCCCACTGCATCGGGCACCAAAGTAACCTGGGTGGGCTGGATTTCCAGGACCATATCCAGAAATCGGTCCATAGGATTCCCCTCTATATTGAATTCAGTGGTCACCAAGGGTTTTAAATTGTATGCATCCTGGTACCGGATGTGGCGCTCGTCTGGCCGTGGGTGAATGGTAATGCCTTGAGCCCCAAATTGCTGTACGTCTTGTGCTACTTGAAGCACATCGGGCACGTTGCCGCCCCGCGCGTTCCGCAACGTAGCAATCTTATTGATATTTACGCTCAATTTGGTCATAGAGGTACTCTTTGGGACAAAAATACAAAGTTGAAGTCCGCTTTGGCATGGTTATTTTAAGTAATTTGCGAAAAAGTTTGTATGAAAAACATTCAGGAATACATTATCAACGACATTAGGCCGTTTGAGGTTTCGGAAAAAATGGGTGTGGTCAAAAATGCATTCAGCCAACTTACCTATTCTCATGTTCCGATATCAAAAAAGGGAGTCTATGCTGGGTGTATTTCCGAAACCGATGCCCATTGCTTCGACTCCAACAAAACTCTGGAAGACTATCTTTATGCAATTGAGCCTTTTTTTGTAAAGCAAAGCACCAATTGGTTAGACGTTATTGAAGCATTTGCTTTGAAATCGAGTAACATCATGCCTGTTTTGGGGAGTCAAAACGAGTACTTGGGATATTACGAGTTGGGCGACATTATGGATATCTTTAACCATACCCCTTTTTTGAGTGAAGCAGGGGGAATCATTGTTGTTGAAAAAGGGAGCCACGATTATTCGTTTAGTGAAATTTGCCAAATTGTGGAGTCGAACGATGGAAAATTGTTAGGCGTTTTCGTATCCCATATCGAAAACGATGTAACCCAGGCCACCATCAAGATTGGACATTCGGGAATGGGAGCCATCACACAAACCTTCCGGAGGTATGGGTATAATGTAGTTTCGGAACATGAAGAAGACAAGCTTCAGGAAGAGTTGAAAGAGCGTTCCGATTACTTGAACAAATACTTAAACATTTAGCGCATGAAGATTGGCATTTACGGTCAGTTTTATCATAAGGAATCTGAAAAGTACATTCAAAAGATTCTGGAAGCTTTGCGAAAAAAGGGGGCTGAAGTTTATATTGAAAAGGGGTTTCGGCAAATCATCGAGCAACATGGAGGAATTGACACCCCTTTAGGTTCGCTTAAAACTTTTACCAATCTGGACCGGAGTTATGACTTCTTTTTTAGCGTGGGGGGTGATGGCACCCTCTTGAAATCGGTGACGTTCGTGAGGGACCTGGATATTCCTATCGTAGGGATCAATACTGGGAACCTTGGTTTTTTGTCGACAATTCAGAAAGAAAAAATTTCGGAAAGCATCCACAACATCATGGACGGGCGGTACTACCTTTCGGAGCGTAGTTTACTCTCCGTAGCAACCCAGCCCCAGAAAGATAGCGCGTTTCCGTTGGATTTTGCTTTGAATGAGATTGCCGTCAACCGAAAAAACACGACTTCCATGATTAAAGTAGAGACCTGGGTAAACGACGAGCATCTTACCTCCTATTGGAGCGACGGGCTCATTGTTTCCACACCAACAGGCTCTACCGGTTATTCACTGAGTTGTGGGGGGCCCGTCATTGATCCCCAGAGCAACAGCATGGTCCTTACCCCGATTGCCCCACATAATCTAAATGCGCGTCCATTGGTAATCCCCGATAGTTCCAAAGTGCGATTGAAGGTGTATGGCCGTGAGGAAAACTACTTAATGTCATTAGATTCGCGCATTGCCACACTGCAGAATGAAACCGAAATTTTCATTTCAAAAGCGCCATTTACCGTCAAAATGCTTCAGATGGAAGGGGATTCTTTCATCAAGACCCTAAGGGCAAAATTGCTTTGGGGCGAAGACCGCCGTAATTAAACAATAAAATATCCCAAAATTTGTTTTACTGCTGTACAGATTGGCGGAAAATATGCCAAAGCGAAGTTAATTGTTATATTTGCAAACTTTTTAAGCACATGAGGCATTTTGCAGCAGTATTTTTTTGGATGTTATTAGTGGGGATTGGTCACGCCCAAACCTTTGAGATAGGTGGGTTTTTAGGAGGGTCCAATTACATTGGCGACATTGGCAAAACCAATTACATTGCCCCAAACAATTTGGCTTTTGGGGGCGTTTTTAAATGGAACCGCAGTGCCCGTCATTCATTCCGAGGAAGTATTGTTTTGGCAAACATAGAGGGGAACGATGGCGATTCGCCCGAAACACGCAGAAAAGAAAGGGGATATTCCTTTAAAAATTCCATTGCGGAGGTTTCGGCAGGAATCGAATATACTTTTTGGGAATTCAACCTGCATTCTGGATATCCACAAACAAGTCCGTATCTTTATACAGGCGTTACTTACTTTATTTACAACGCATTGTACAAAGGCGCGGATAACATCATAAGGGATTATGACACTGCAGGCTCCTTTGCCATTCCCATGGTAGTGGGTGTTAAAACCTCCATTGGTTCCCACTTTGTACTGGGCATGGAAATAGGAGCTCGGTATACATTTACTGATGATTTGGACGGAAGCTATCCGGTAAATGGCCTTGAAGACGAGGAAACCTTAAGGTTTGGCAACATCAATAGTGATGATTGGTATGTTTTTACAGGAGTTACGTTAACCGTAACTTTTGGAAGACAGCCGTGTTATTGTAATTTTTAATGAACCCAAAAGACCGTATAGACGCATCAAAATTACCCAAACACCTTGCAGTGATCATGGACGGAAATGGGCGTTGGGCCAAAAAGCAGGGCTTTTTTAGGTCTTTTGGACACGAAAATGGCACCAAGGCTGTTCGCGAAATTGTTGAAGCCTGTGCCGAATTGCCCATACCCTATCTTACTCTTTTTGCATTTTCAACGGAAAATTGGAACCGTCCCAAAGCCGAGGTAGAAACCCTGATGAAACTTTTAGTGAGTTCCTTAAAAAAAGAAATTGATACACTAGAGGAGCACAACATTAAACTCAATGCCATAGGCAATTTGGAGGCCCTTCCTAAAAAGGCCTTTAAAGAGCTTAAGGAGGTCATGGAAAAAACGAAGTCCAATAAGCACATGACCTTAACATTGGCTTTAAGCTATGGTTCCCGTGAAGAAATCACAAAAACTATTAAAGAGATTAGTCTCAAAGTTAAAAATAACCTAATTTCGCCGTCGGATATTGATGAATCGGTCATAAATAATCATCTTTACACCAAGGATTTGCCTGATGTGGATTTATTGATTAGGACCAGCGGTGAACAAAGAATTAGTAATTTCCTGTTATGGCAAATAGCCTACGCGGAATTGTACTTCACCGAAACATTGTGGCCCGATTACAGAAAAAACCATCTTTTTGAGGCAATAGTAGATTACCAAAACAGAGAACGAAGATTTGGAAAGACAAGCGAACAACTCAATAATTAATTACCTTACTATTTCCCAGCAGCGCCTTAAACTACTTTTCTTTGTGGTTTTTGCGTTTTTGTCGGTTTTGAAAATTTCCGCCCAAAAAAAGGAATTGGACTCCGGGATAAAATATACCATTAACTCCATAAAAGTTTCCGGTACCCAGACTTTCAACGAAAATACCGTCATCGCCTTTACAGGGCTAAAAGAAGGAGATCAAATTTATATTCCCGGTGAAAAGCTGAGCAACGTTACCAAAAAACTTTGGGAACAAAACCTCTTCAGCGACATTGCGTTTTATGTAACGAACATCGATGGAAATAGGGTCGATTTAGAGCTGTACATCGTAGAATTGCCCAAACTCAATGAAGTGACCATTAAAGGGGTTCGTAAGGGACAAGTCAAGGAAATCTTGAAGGACAACAACCTTGCGTCTGGAACAAAGATTACTAAAAACCTCATCACAACTACCAAAAACCATATCGTCAATAAATACCGGGAAAAAGGGTTTTTCAATACCGACGTCATCATAGCTACCGTACCTTACATAGACTCTACAGGCACCGAAGTGGCACAGAACATGAACGTGCTTATTGACAGGGGAAAACGGGTAAAAGTGAAATCGATTAACTTTGACGGAAATCAGCAAATAAAGGACAAGAAACTGCGTCGCTTCATGAAAAACGTGAAGCAGAAAAACCCCTTGCACATTTTCAAAAGGTCCAAATACACTGAAGAACTTTACGAAGAAGATAAAGCCACGCTCATCCAAAAATACAAGGAACATGGATACCGTGATGCCCGCATTATTTCGGATACTTTAACGGTAATTAATGATAAAAACATTGCTCTAAATCTTAAAATAGAGGAAGGAAAAAAATACTATTTCGGAGAGATCCGCTTCATTGGCAACAGTGTTTACACAGATGCTTTTTTAAGACAGTATCTTGGTATCAGCAAAGGAGATACCTACAACGGAACGTTGCTTCAGGAACGCATCCAGGACAATTCCGACCCCGATGCGCTGGACCTCACCAACCTATATCAAAACGAAGGGTATTTATTTTCCCAGATTAACCCTGTAGAAGTTGGTGTTCGCCAAGACACCATCGATTTTGAAATTCGTATCAAAGAAAACAAACTTACCTATTTCGATCACGTAAGTGTGGTGGGCAATGACCGTACCAACGACCATGTGATCTACCGTGAACTGCGTACACGGCCCGGGCAAAAGTACAGCAAACGCAATGTAATACGTACCATTCGTGAATTGGGACAGTTGGGTTATTTTGATGCAGAGCAACTGAAACCGGAATTCAAAAACTTGGATCCCAACAATGGAACCTTAGATATTGAGTATTCCGTCGTTGAAAAAGGATCGAGCCAAATTGAACTGCAAGGAGGCTACGGAGGTGGTGGTTTTGTGGGCACACTTGGGCTTTCATTCAACAACTTCTCCATCAGGAACATTTTCAACAAAGAAGCTTGGAAACCACTTCCTATGGGAGATGGACAGCGTCTATCCCTTCGTGCGCAGGCCAGTACTTTCTACCAAACCTACAGTGTTTCGGTGGTTGAACCCTGGTTGGGCGGAAAGAAACCCGTGCAATTGAGCACCTCGTTCTCACACACGATTCAGTATTTATACAATTTCCAGACGCGTGAACGCGATAAGGACCGTCGGTTCCTAATTACGGGAGGGTCTGTAGGTATTGCCAAAAGATTGAGATGGCCGGACGATTACTTCCAATTATCCCACGCCCTGAGTTTTCAGCATTATAACCTAAAAAACTACAATACAGGCCTCTTTACCTTCGGAGATGGTTATTCCAACAATTTGGCATATACCATTGGTATTGGGCGAAACAGTACCGACATCAATCCTATTTACCCTCGAAACGGTTCCGACTTTTTATTGAGTGCAAAATTAACCGTCCCTTATTCGGCATTCAATGGGGTGGATTACAAAGGGCTAGCCGCCGAACGCAACCAATTGGAGGACCTTTTAAGTTCCAATCCAACCGACGGGGAAACCGTTGATGCACAGGAACGCATCTCTGAAATTGACCAGCAGCGTTTTAATTGGTTGGAATACTATAAAATAAAATTCCAAGGGACTTGGTATACAAGCATTGTGGGCAACTTGGTTTTAAGGCCTCGAGCAGAATTTGGTTTTCTTGGTGCCTACAATAACGATCGTGGCATTCCTCCTTTTGAACGTTTCTTTGTTGGAGGGGATGGCTTGGGTTCCTTTAGTTTGGACGGCAGGGAAGTTATTCAATTGCGCGGGTATCCCAATCAGTCACTTTCTTCCAATGATGGAAATACCATTTACAATAAATTTTCGTTAGAATTAAGATATCCTGTAACTTTAAAGCAGTTAGCTTCGATTTATGTTTTAACATTTATTGAAGGGGGTGGGGCTTATGATGGGTTTAGGGATTACAATCCTTTTAATTTAAAGAGGTCTGCTGGCGCAGGAATTCGTATATTTATGCCTGCTTTTGGTTTATTGGGTATTGACTTTGGGTACGGTTTCGACCCCATTTTGGGTGGAACAGAAAAAAATGGATGGGAAACCCACTTCATCATCGGGCAACAATTTTAATTTTGGCATGATATTTTCTAAAGAAACAACCGGCATATGAAAACATTAAAAGTACTTTTTTCAGTTCTGGCTATCGGCCTTGCCATTTCAGCACAAGGACAACGCGGGGTGCGTATTGGGTATATTGATATGGAATACATTCTTGAGAGCGTCCCAGAATACCAAGAGGCTTCCACACAACTGGAGGGAAAGGTTCAAAAATGGAAAAAGGACCTTGAAAAAATGTCCAAAGAAATTGAGCAAATGAAGCTTAACCTCAGCAACGAACGTGTTTTGCTTACCAAAGAACTCGTTGAAGAACGGGAAGAGGAAATCAAGATATTGGAAGAAGAAATGCTCCAGTACCAGCAAGATCGATTTGGTCCAAACGGAGATCTTGACATTCAAAGAAGGCAATTGGTGCAGCCCATACAAGATCAAGTTTTTAATATTGTACAGGAAATCGCAGAAGCTAAAAAGTACGACTTTATATTCGACAAATCTGCTGATGTGGTTATGTTGTTTGCTGCCAAAAGGAATGACATAAGTGAACAGGTTTTACGAAGCATCAACCGAGCAGCCAAAAGAGAAGAAGCAGAAAATCGCCGGGAGAAAAAAGAAATCGAGCAACGCGAAGAACTTTCTGTCGATGAAGAAAAAGCAGTAACCGAGCGAGAAAAAGCCGTTGAAGATAAAAAAAATGAACGCGAGCGCTTAATGGAAGAACGCAAAAAGCAACGCGATTCCATTCGTGACGCCAAAAAGGCCGAGTTTGAAGCGCGTAGACAAAAACTTATTGAAGACCGCCAAAAGCGCCTAGATTCCTTGGCCGAACTCAGAAATGGAAACAATGGAGGCAGCGGACCACCATCGGAGGGTGAGGGCGACGATGGCGATGGCGGCGACAACTAAATAATTTTTTTACACTCAATCTATAAACACTCTTAAAAATCAATACTTTTTAACAATGAAAAAAATCAATGTACTCATCGTAGCAGCCATGCTTTTTATGGGAGCCAACTTTGTTAATGCACAAACAAAAGTCGCCCATATCAACACTCAGGATTTGATTGAGGCCATGCCCGAAATGAAAGCTGCTCAAAGTCAGTTGGAAAAACTTCAAAAAACTTACGATACCGAAATCAAGGCAATGGTTAAGGAGTTAGAAGCAAAAATGAATCAATACGACTCTGAAGCTGCCTCCAAGACTCAAGAAGAAAACAAGAAAAGGGTTGAAGAGGTTCAAGGAATGCAGAACAACATTGCGGCCTATCGCCAGCAAGCGCTTCAAGACCTTCAAAAAAAGGAGCAGGACCTATTCCAACCTATTTTTGACAAAGCAAAAACTACCATTCAAAAAGTGGCTAGAGCCCAAGGCTTCCAGTATGTATTGGATTCTACTACGGGAGGTGGTGTACTCTTGGCTGATGGGAAAGACCTTTTGGCCGATGTTAAAAAAGAGCTAGGCATATAAGTTAGCTTAACAAATATTTTCTCAAAACTGCCTACATTCTCGTGGGCAGTTTTTATTTTTATACCATGAGTGCAGCCCATCCGATTGGTGTTTTTGATTCAGGCGTTGGCGGAACCTCCATCTGGCAAGAAATCCATTCACTATTACCCCACGAAAACACCCTGTATCTCGCCGACAGCAAAAATGCCCCTTATGGGAACAAGACCCAAGAGGAAATTATCGCCCTAAGCATCAAGAATACCGAATGGCTCTTGCAGCACCAATGCAAAATTATTGTCGTAGCTTGCAATACCGCAACAACCAATGCCATAAAAGTTTTAAGGAGTCGATATTCAGTTCCTTTTATCGGCATTGAGCCCGCTATAAAACCTGCGGCCTTGCAAACCAAAACTAAAAGTATAGGTATTTTGGCCACTAAGGGAACCCTAAGCAGTGATTTATTCTATAAAACTACAAAGGAGCATGCCAATGATGTTAAAATTACCGAAATCATTGGTGAGGGCCTAGTACCGCTTATCGAAAAAGGGCAATTTAACAGCCCCGAAATGACCAAATTATTGAATAAATACACACAACCAATGATAGCTGCACAAATTGATTGCCTCGTATTGGGTTGCAGCCATTATCCTTACTTGATTCCATTATTAAAAAACATGCTCCCAGAAACAATTAAAATCATTGATTCTGGGGAAGCTGTTGCGCGCCAGACCAAATCCATCCTCGAACGAAATCATTTATTGAATACGGCAATGGAGAAACCTGCCTTGGATTTTTACAGTAACTTGGACACGAATACTTTAGCCTATCTTTTAAAAGGGTATTCTACTAAGATTCGCATCAACAAAATAAACTTTTGATTTCTATTCCTTAAACCAACTGGAATACTTGATATAATTATTGGCTATTCGCTCAATTTCCTCCTTTTGAAGTTCTTTGCTTACCTCTTTTACTTTTCGGGCCGGAACCCCGGCATAAACGCTTCCAGCCTCCACATGGGTATTTTTGGTAAGTACTGCTCCTGCTGCAATAATGCTATTACTTTCTATAACACAATCGTCCATTACAATACTGCCCATGCCAATTAAGACATTGTCGTGTATGGTACAACCATGTACAATAGCATTGTGGCCAATGGAGACGTTATTACCAATGGTGGTTGGAGAAGTTTGGTATGTGGCATGAATTACGGCACCGTCCTGGACGTTCACCTTGTCTCCCATTTTAATGAAATGGACATCTCCCCGAACTACGGCATTGAACCAGATACTGCACTGACGTCCCATCACCACATCGCCCACAACCGTAGCATTTTCTGCCACAAAACAATCGTCCGGAATTTGAGGGAATTTGCCGTTTACAGGTTTTATAATCATTACTAACTAAAATAAGATAACAATTCTTTTTTCCTTGAAGGACTTACCATAATCTCTTTCCCATTGCTCAAAACCACGCTCCCTCCCTTCCCTTTTCGGTATTCAACAATGTGGTTCACATTTACCAAATAAGATTTATGAATCCTGGCAAATCCACTTACGGAAAGAATATCTTCAAAATACTTCAGGGTTTTACTTACCAATTTTTTCTTTTCCGCCAAAAAAATACGAGTATAGTTATCGTCTGCTTGGCAATAAAGGATTTCACCCACTTCCATCACTTCAAACCCATTTTGTAGTGGGATGGTAATTTTTCCATTGGTGAATTGCTGTTTTGGTGCCAATACGGTATTTTGAAGCCGCTGTTCCTTTTCCTTTATTTCCCTTACATAGTCTACTGCTTCGATCAATTTGTCTATGTCGATGGGTTTCAGCAAATAGAAACTTGCATGGGCATTAAGGGCATCGATGGCATAATGGTCGTAGGCAGTTACAAAAACCGTTTCAAACGTACGGTCACCTACTTTATCCAATAAATCAAAGGCATTGCCATAAGGCATTTCCACGTCCAAAAATACCAAATCCAATTCATGGTTCCCGATAAGCACCAGTGCTTCTTCAACATTGGAGGCTTCCCCCAAAACCTGTACCTGGGGACAATACTTGCTCAGGTAATTTTTTAAGATGTCCCTACTGGTTTTTTCATCTTCCACTACGATGGTCCGTAAGTTCATTTAGTCTTTTTTTAAAGTAAGTTTTACAAGGGTTCCTTCTTCATTTTCAAAAGCATCTTCAACCAAAACATCCACTTTGTCACGGTACATTTCATTCAATATGGAAATACGCTTTTTGATATTACCCATGCCTTTGGACTTTTGTTTCTTTTGATGCTCGGTCTTCAAGGCTTTCGATTTCTTGCGCCCAATCCCATTGTCCTCTATGGTGATGACAACCGATTCTGTATCTTTTTTAACGAATTGAATTCGAAGCATTCCTTTTTCTTCCTTATACCGCAATCCATGCCAAACTGCATTCTCCACATAGGGCTGTAGCAACATGGGCGGAATCACAAAATCGTCTACAGCAATACCATCGTCCACTGTAATTTCATAATCAAATTTATCCTTAAACCTAAAATGCTCCAGTTTGGTATACAATTGCAACAATTCTATTTCCTTGGAAAGGGATATAAAATCCTCTTCACTGTTTTCCAGAACCGAACGCATAAGCTGGCTGAACTCGCTTAGGTACTTGTTCGCAGCACGTTCGTCATTGTTGGCAATAAAACTGTTTACAGAGTTTAACGCGTTAAAAATAAAATGCGGATTCATTTGCGTTCGGAGCGACTTCAAGGCCAAAAGATTGTTGGCATACTTTTGCTGCTTCACACTTCTGCGTTGCATATAGGCAGTGAAAAGCAGTAAAAGCGCCAGCGTAATCAACGAGCCAATGATCCATTTTTGGATTTTGTTGTTTTTCTGGATCAACTCTTGATTTTCAAAGGCCAACTGGTATCGGCTTTCGTTCAAGGCACGTTCATTCTCCAAACTGGTAATTCGGTTTTGCTTTAGGGCAATTTCCTTGCTGAATCGCGCTGCCTGTGAAAGCTCTTGCTCCTTTTTTACATAAAGTTCGTCCACTACCTCTACATAACGTTGGTAGCTTTCGGAGGCCTTTCCAAAATCGCCAATATCACGATAGATCTCTGAAAGTTTTCGAGTGGCGTCCTTTTGTACCACCAAATCTTCTTTTTCGTCGGCTTGCTGAATACTCTTTTCCAAAAATGGAATGGCTTCTTGGTATTTGTCCTGGGCTACGTAAGCGTTTGCAATTTTATAATTCTGCCTTTGTGGGGTTAGCGAACTGTTGACATCTTCATCTAATTTTTCGTTATCGTCCATGGATTCAATTTCATCCAGGGTTTGTTGCCGCAATTCAATTTCCTTTTTGAAATCCTGTGTTTGATTGTAGAAATCGGCCACCTTGCTTTTTTCTTCTGCGGCACGCTTTTTATTTTCTTTTTTAGACAAATTCAGTGAATTATTGAAATACGCTTCTGCTTCTTCAACCGCACCTCCTTTGGCATAAGCCTCAGCAATCTTTGAGTTTAGATTAGTGACCTTGGGGGTAATTTTTTTGTCGTTGGCAATATCCAGGCCCTTTTGGTAATTGAAAACACTTTTAACCACATCATTGGTAGCGTTGTAATTGTCCCCCAATCCTTCGAATACTTCTACTTGCTGGTATGGAGACAGAGATCCCCCAGAAAGTTCCTTATAAATATCAATGCTCTCTTGATAATTTCCGTTCTGCGTAAATGCTCTGGCCAGTTTGATTTTTACATCATTCATTGGACTAAAGGCAATACTCTGTTTGTAGTTGGAAATGGCCAAATCGGGAAGTTGCCAGTGCAGGTTAATGTCGCCTAAGGTCTCAAACGCCGTTGCATTTTGTAAAGTTGTTGGTTTTTTGCTTGAAGTACTTTCCAAGGCCCTGGTAACATACTCGATGCTTTTCTTAGCATCTAGTTTCAAGAAAAAATTCGCCGAATCGATGTACATTTTGAAATAATCCTTTTGCGAACTCCTTTCCCTGGAAGAGAGAGAAATTTTGGTGTCTATGGCCTTTTCAACTTCTACAGTAATACTTTGTGTGTCTTTAATTTTATAATACACCGTTTTGAATTCATCGCTTCGAACCACTAGTTCGTCCCCAACAGTTGCTTGGATTTCAAAGAGCCCCTCTCTATTGGTCGTGGTATACCCCTTCCCTGTTATCTCAATATTTACCTTAGGAATAGGGGCATAATCCTCTGCATTGACCACTTTCCCCTTCAATGAAAAGGTTTTTGGCGGAATGCTGGAATTCTGTGAAACAACAATAGGCACCCCACTCAAAAACAAATAGATAGCGATAAACAGAAGCTGCTTCATACTGTATTAAAATGTAAACATACGTACTTTGGAGCAGATGAAAAAACATCTAATTTAGGTTTTGAGGGCTTTCATGCCAATAAAAGTGGGGTTCTCTAAAAGGAACGTCTCTTTCCCTCATCGAAACCATTCGTTTGCTCAACTCGATTTTTTTTCAAAATTGGTTCTAACTAGGTTTACTTAAAATTTAATTTGGTTAGTATGAAAACATTAAAAACATTTTTGATAATGGCTTGCTTGCTTTCTATTGCTGCTTGTAAAGCCAATGGTGAAGAAACCCCAGCCATGCTAGACGCTCCAGTCCCATTTGACCCTCCTTCGAAACACTCCATCAGGGTCGCCCTGTTGTTGGATACCAGCAACAGTATGGACGGATTGATCGATCAAGCAAAAGCGCAGCTTTGGGACATTGTCAACGAATTGTCCTATGCAAAATGCAGGCACGAACAACCCAATCTGGAAATTGCATTATACGAATATGGCAATGACAACCTCAACTCCCGCGAAGGCTATATCCGCAAAATTCTCGGCTTCACGAACGACCTCGACGATGTTTCCAAAGAACTTTTTTCCCTTACCACCAACGGCGGAAGTGAATACTGTGGAACCGTTATTCAAAAATCATTGAACCAGTTGGACTGGGGTCATGACAGCGACGATCTCAAAATGATATTCATTGCCGGAAATGAGCCATTTACCCAAGGAAACATCGATTACCGCGATGCAGCCAACAATGCCAAGGAAAAAGGAGTGGTGGTCAATACTATCTTCTGCGGAAATTACAGTCATGGTATTGATACCAAATGGAAAGATGGGGCCCTGTTAACCTATGGAGACTACATGGCCATCGATCACAATAAAGAAACCATTTACGTGGCTTCCCCATATGACGATGCCATCTTACAACTCAACATTCAATTAAATGGAACCTACATCCCCTATGGACGCTATGGTAAAGAAAAAGTGGCTGTTCAAGAGGCTCAAGATGCAAATGCCGAAGAATACAGTAAAGCCAATGCTGTGAGTAGGACCGTATCCAAAGGTTCCCATTTCTATAAAAACAGTAGTTGGGATTTGGTTGATGCTGAAAGTGAAGCAAACTTTGATTACGATAAATTGAAAGAGGAAGAACTTCCAAAAAATTTACAGGGTAAAACTAAAACCGAGATCAAGGCCTATGTCAAATCCAAAAAAGAGGAACGAGCTCGTATTCAAAAAGAAATTGCCGAGCTCAACAAAAAAAGGAAAGACTATGTTGAAAGCCAGAATAAATCCACCTCTAACGGGTTGGAAAACGCCATGATTGAAGCTTTGAAAAAGCAGGCAAAGAAAAAATCCTATACCTGGGATTAAAAAAAAAGCCCCCAGTTGGGGGCTTTTTTATCTGGTATTAGGACGCAGCATCCCATTGTAACGCATATCCTGCTCCCAATGGCGGTACTTGCCGTCCAAAAAGTTATAGCCCAATGTAATTTGATGAAACCCCCCTTTTTCCAATCGTACATTACCTGTTTGGTAGGAATAAGTATAAGCAAAAACAAATTTTTCATAGGTAATTCCTAAAACAGGTGTGAAATATTGAAGCTTTTGATTTTTCACTTCGGTACCATCTAAGTATTCAGCACCGTCAAAGCTTCTGCGGTAGGAGATTCCTCCCCAAACACTTCCAAAATCCATCGATTTGAAAGCCTTGAAGTTTACGTCAATGGCTTGCTCATTGGTCCGTTCTTTCCATTGCACAAGAAAAGAAGGTTCGTAGGTCCATCCTTGGTTTGATGAAATCCCATAGGCAGCAGACATCAAATAGGTTCTTTGATTGTTGGATTCGTAATCTTCAGTATAAATGTTCCGATTCCGGAATAAAAGGTTCTTGACCGTAAAATGGGCCGCAAAGTCTAAAAAATTATACGAAAGTCCCGCATCAACATTCAAGTATGAGGTACTCTGAATGATTCCAGCAATTACCGGGTCAAACTCATTCGGATCAAACTTAGTCTCATCTAGGCGCTGTTGCATCAAACCTGCACTTAAGCCGAAGGAGAGTTGATTCAAATCGTATTTACTCCTTGAAAACATAATATGATGGGCATAGGTCAAATAACCCCCAACTTGTGAATGATAGCCGTTCTTATCATTAAAAAGAATAGCTCCAATTCCTGAACGATCTCCTAAACGAGTATGATAACTAATAGTTTGTGTATTCGGAGCTTCATTTTGGTCAAACCATTGTTGCCTACCTGTTAGCCTAACCTTCCCATAAGAGGCAGCCCCAGCCATCGCTGGATGAAGTAAATATAAGTTGTCGGCAAAGTAATCCGAATATGTTGGGATTCCGTCTTGTGCGTAAGAAATCGTTGCACAAAACATCAAAATACTGAAATAGGTTTTTCTAAATTTCATATCAAGTTGTTATCTAACGTTTAAGAGTAAAGTGCCCGGTAAATTGTCGTGCCGCCCCGTCCTGGTCGTACTCGATCCTGAACCAGTAGTCGTCCGAGGGGACGGGCGCCCCGTTGAAGGTCCCGTCCCACCCGGGCCCCGAGGGGGCCAGTTCCTTGAGCAGCTTGCCGTAGCGG
>Ga0209607_1000032_pt1 | contig 122764 bp, 104 predicted proteins | sample AD_UKC117_MetaG_FD_184413 | JGI IMG/M metagenome (GOLD analysis project Ga0209607, IMG submission 184413) | Active sludge microbial communities of municipal wastewater-treating anaerobic digesters from Hong Kong - AD_UKC117_MetaG (SPAdes)... | ecosystem: Engineered > Bioreactor > Anaerobic >... | reverse complement strand
GTGGCTCGGCGAATGGCGGCGCCATCCATGCGAATGGGTTGCTGGACATCCTGAATTGCACCTTTGCGGCCAACCAGGCCAGCGGTGGAGCTGGTGGCAATGGCGCCAACGACGGCATGGGTGGTCCCGGTGGCAATGGCTCGAATGGTGGTGCTGCTTCGGGTGGAGCGATCTCTGCCTCTGCAAGTGCAGATATGTCGATGGCGTTTGCGACCCTGATCGAAAACCACGTGTCAGCTGGTGCCGGTGGCTCGGGTGGCGCTGGAACGCCGCCGGGAACGGATGGTGCGGCAGGAGCAACATCCGGAGCGGCAATCGAATCGGGTGCTTCGACGCTGGTCAACACATCCGTAGTTGCCGGCAACCAGGGTGGCGACAGCTGCAGTGGCGCTGGCTTCAGTCTCCGCAGTGAAAACCAGGTGGATGACATCAGTTGCCCAGGCAATGTGTCCGCAGGTCTGGCAATGGAATTCGCCCCGATTGTCTACGGCATGGATTCGCCGAACTATCAGCCGCTTCCCAACAGCGTGGTGGTGGACACGTCGCCGGATTGCCTGGATGCGACCGGTATGGAAGTGGTGGAAGACGATCAGCTCGGCGCGATTCGACCGATGACCAATGGCGGCGTGCCGGCTTGCGATTTCGGTGCAGTCGAGCTCAGTCCGGAGCTCTTCTCGGATGGCTTTGAAGGTGCAATGCCACCGCCGTAAACACGGTCAGCAGTTTTGATCGATGCACAAGCCCGTCGAAATGCTGTCTCGGCGGGCTTGTGCACTTTGCGGCCCACCAATTGCGCGAAGACCTTGCTAGCGCCGTCAGGCGTTTGCTAGAAGCACCTGATGAAGACCATTACCCTTACCGAGTTCGCCCGCACGCGGCTGTTTCCGCGCGAATCGCGGCGCAACACCATCCAGGACTGCACGCCCGGGGAATTCGAGCAGCGGATCAATGACGAAGCGCCACTGAAAGTGCTGGATGGCTACGCGCCGTTCTGCAAGCTGCACGTGCATCGCAACTGGACGTCGACACGCTGCATCGCCGTGCCGATCACCGACGACAATCGCCACCTGCTACGGTCGGCCTACGAGGCGCGGACCAAGGCGGAGCTGCCGGTGCTGGTGCGCTGGTTCGAAGGCGTGGAGCCGCCGGTTGCCGACTATCTGGTGGTGATTCTCTACAGCCGCGAGCAGTTGGCGAAGGAGGGCACGCCCATTGATACCGACTGGGGCGTGGTCGGCTGCCTGTATACCGCTGAGCCTGAAGAGCTGCCGATGGCGCCAATCACCATGATGCGCAATGCCCTGGGTGTCGGCGAGGGTGGTTCTGGCGTACCGCTGGATGCTGCCGCCTATCGCCGCAGCGCGGCGTTCTGGGAGTCGCACGCCAACTGGCGGGGCTGAGGGCGTCCGACTTGGAGGAATTTCGGCCCAGATTGGACAATCTGCATGAGAAAAACCATATAAGCCAATGATAATAAATGGCTTTGCCAGTATTTTCCGCCAATCTCTAAGCTTCCAGCCGGCAAATAATGGTCGTTCAGCCTTATCCGTCAGGCGAAAACTGTTACAAGGCTTTACATCCACCCAGTAGCCAGAATCGACCGCTTGTCGGGTATAATCCGCCGCCAATGGTAACGACTGTGCGGGCCATCACAGCCATTCTGTGATGAGCAGCGCGCCGGTTGCCGGGGAACCGGGCGACTCATCCGTGTGATGAGTTGGCTCCCGGTTCACTGTCTGAACAACGGGGAATTCGGGATGCGTTTTCATCATTTGGCGGTCGTGGCGGCCGCACTCAGCTTCTTTGCCATCGGAACGGCGCAGGCAAATGGCCAAGGGCTGGGCGTGTGCAAGACCGGTTTCCAGGATGACACCGTGGTTTCCACCGAATCGCGTGGTGACGTCACCATCAGCCAGGTTCACGTCAATGACCGCGTGTGGTCGTTCAACGAGGCCATCGGCAAGCCGGGCTGGAGCAAGGTACTGCGTCGCGTGGAGGCGGGTCCGAGCTACAAGATCCTCGCCGACTTCACCGAGCCGGGCAGCAGCACCGTCACCAAGGCCTGCTGGATCATCAAGCGCGCCAGCTGACAGCGGTCGTCAGCCACTCGGCTGACGCGCTGCTAGGATCGGGACTGGCCCCGATCATCAGGAGTGCCGCATGGGCACCGACAAGCGCCAGACCATCCATGATTTCGATCCCGACGTGCTGTCGTTGTTCGACGAGTACGTGCACGGGCGCATCGACCGCCGCGGTTTCATCGCTGGCGCCAGCAAGCTGGCTATCGGCGCTGTCGCGGCCAGCGGCCTTCTGGCGGCCCTCAATCCGCGTTTTGCCGAGGCGCGACAGATCGAGCCGGATGATCCGCGCCTGAAGGCGCTGTATCGCGAGTTCGACTCGCCGGATGGCTATGGTCGGGCGCGCGGCTATCTGGTGCGGCCGGCCTCCATCGGAGGGCCGCTGCCCAAAGTGTTGGTGGTGCACGAGAATCGCGGCCTCAACCCGCATATCGAGGACGTGGCCAGGCGCCTCGCGCTGGAGGGCTACATCGTTTTCGCGCCCGATGCCCTGTTTCCGCTGGGTGGTTATCCGGGTGACGAGGATGCGGCTCGCGCACTGTTCCAGCAGCTCGACCAGGACAAGGTGCGGCAGGATTTCCTGAGCGCGGCTGCCGTGCTGCGCGACATGCCGGGTGGCAACGGGCGGTTGGGCGTAGTCGGCTTCTGCTATGGCGGCAGCATGTCCAACTTCCTTGCGACCCGTTTGCCTGACCTGGACGCCGCCGCACCTTTCTACGGCAGTGCGCCGGACATAGCGGACGTGCCGAATATCCATGCCGAAATGCTTGTCGTGCTCGCTGGGAACGACGAGCGCGTAAACGCCCAATGGCCGGCCTATCGTGATGCGCTGGATGCCGCCGGCGTCACCTACACGATGTTCCAGCCACCCGGCACCGTGCATGGGTTCAACAACGACACCACGCCGCGTTATGACGCAGAGGCGGCGGCACAAGCCTGGTCGCGGCTACTGGATCTGTTCGACCGCCGCCTCAGGCATTGACCTGTCGGTCGCGTTCGAGAACGCCGCGAACCCGTTGAGTTCGCGCGCTCGCAGGCCTCATTGTCGGCGCCTATCGAAGCCGTAGGAAAAATCGATTTCCCTCCGCAGAGGGCTCCTCCTAGAGTCGGGTGGCTTTACTCGTTCACTTGGGGAGACACGATGCAACCTGTCAAACGACTGACTGTCGCACTGCTGGCCGCCACGCTGGTCGCCGGCGCTTCATCGGGCGTGCTTGCAGAGGGCAAGCCGATGAGCAACAAGGACTGGTGGCCGGAGCGGCTTGATCTGGATCCGCTGCGCCAGCACGCGGCCGAATCCAATCCGCTAGGTGCGGACTTCGACTACGCCAAGGCCTTCAGCTCGCTGGACATCGAGGCGGTGAAAAAGGACCTGCGCGAGCTGATGACCACCTCGCAGGACTGGTGGCCGGCTGACTACGGCCATTACGGGCCGTTCTTCATCCGCATGGCCTGGCACGGCGCCGGCACCTATCGCCTGCAGGACGGCCGAGGTGGCGCGGACGGTGGACAGCAGCGCTTCGAGCCACTGAACAGCTGGCCCGACAACGTCAACCTGGACAAGGCGCGGCGACTGCTGTGGCCGATCAAGCAGAAGTATGGCCAGAAGATTTCATGGGGCGACCTGATGGTCCTCACCGGCAACGTCGCGCTGGAATCGATGGGCTTCAAGACCTTCGGTTTCGCTGGCGGCCGTGTCGACCAGTGGGAAGCCGACAAGGTGTACTGGGGTCCGGAAAGCCAGTGGCTGGCCAAGAGCAGCGACCCGCACAGCCGCTATTCCGGTGAACGCAAGCTGGAAAACCCGTTGGCCGCTGTGCAGATGGGCCTGATCTACGTGAACCCGGAAGGTCCGAACGGCAATCCGGATCCGCTTGCAGCCGCCAAGGACATCCGTGACACCTTTGGCCGCATGGCGATGAACGACGAGGAAACCGTCGCGCTGATTGCCGGTGGCCACACCTTCGGCAAGGCGCATGGCGCGCGCAAGGCGGAATGCCTGGGCAGGGAGCCGTCCGCTGCGGGTCTGGAAGAGCAGGGCCTGGGCTGGGCCAACAAGTGTGGAAGCGGCAAGGGCGTGGACACGATGACCAGTGGCCTTGAAGGCGCGTGGTCGGTGAACCCGATCGCCTTCACCACGCAGTACCTCGACAACCTGTATGCCTTCGAGTGGGTGCAGACCAGGAGTCCGGCCGGTGCGATCCAGTGGATTCCGGCCGATGGGCAGGCCGCGAATACGGTCCCCGACGCGCATGACAAGACCAAGCGTCACGCGCCGATCATGTTCACCACCGATCTCGCGCTGAAGATGGATCCCGAGTACCGCAAGATTTCCAAGCGCTTCCATGAGGATCCGCAGGCGTTCGCCGATGCCTTCGCCCGCGCCTGGTTCAAGCTGACCCACCGGGATATGGGACCGCGCAGCCAGTACCTCGGCAAGGATGCACCGAAGGTCGATCTGGTCTGGCAGGACCCGATCCCCGCCGTGGACTACACGCTGGTGGATGCGGCCGATATCGCCGCGCTGAAGAAGCGCCTGCTGGATTCTGGTATCGGCGTTCCGGCGCTGGTGCGTACCGCCTGGGCGTCGGCGGCCAGCTATCGCGACACCGACATGCGCGGTGGCAGCAATGGCGGTCGCCTGCGCCTGGCGCCACAGAAAGACTGGGCAGTCAATGATCCAGCTGAACTGGTCAAGGTACTGAAAACGCTGGAAGGCATCCGTGCCGACTTCAACAAGGAGGCCAAGGGTGGCAAGCAGATATCGATGGCCGACCTGATCGTCCTCGGTGGCGCCGCGGCAATCGAAAAGGCCGCCGCCGACCGCGGGCGCAGCGTCAGGGTGCCGTTCACGCCGGGCCGTGCTGATGCCTCGCAGGCGCAGACCGACGTGGCCTCCTTTGCCTTCCTCGAGCCCAAGGCCGACGCATTCCGCAACTATTTCAGTGACGACAGCCGCCTGTCACCGACCGAAGCGATGGTGGATCGCGCCAACGTCCTGTCGCTGACCGTACCGGAAATGACCGTGCTGGTAGGTGGCCTGCGCACGCTGGGCGCAACCAGCAATGGCAAGTCCCACGGTGTGTTCACCGATAAGCCCGGCACGCTGGGCAACGACTTCTTCGTCAACCTGCTGGACATGTCCACGCAATGGTCGAAGTCGGGCGACATGGAAGGCCTCTACGAGGGTCGTGACCGCAGCAGCGGCGAACTCAGGTGGACGGCAACGCCGGTTGACCTGATCTTCGGTTCGCATTCCGAGCTGCGTGCGGTGGCCGAGGTCTACGCCGCCAGCGACGGTGAGGACCGTTTCGTCGATGATTTCGTCGCGGCGTGGTCGAAGGTGATGTCGCTGGGTCGCAGCTGATAGCGCGTCATCGAGCGGGAACCCACGGGGCGATGGTGCAAACCATCGCCCCGTTTTTCATTCCAGCCCTGTCGAGCCGACAACCCGGTTCCGGCCGGCCTCTTTCGCGGCATACAGCGCTGCGTCGGCGCGATGCAGCAGCTGGTCCAGCGACGCCGTGCTGCCGGACGCCACGCCAAGGCTGGCGGTCATGTTGATGCGGCTGGCGTCGGAGAGGTCGATATCCATGCTGGCCAGCGCGCTTCGCAGGGTTTCGGCGAAGGACAAAGCTTTCGCTTCTTCCACGCCCGGCATCAGGATGACGAATTCCTCGCCACCCCAGCGCGCGATCAGTCTGTCCTGCACAAGGGCCCGCAGCCGGTCTGCAACAGCGACCAGCGTACGGTCGCCGGCATCGTGGCCATGGCAGTCGTTGATGGCCTTGAAGTGGTCGATGTCGATCATGACAAGTGCCGTCTGCTCCTCGCCTTCGGCCGCGCCCAGCGCGGGCAGGGCGCGGGACAGGAAACCACGTCGGTTGAGCAGGCCGGTGAGTGCGTCGTGCTGGGCCAGCTGCAGCGCATGCGCGCGGTCCTCGCGGTCCTGACGCAGGCGCAGGCCGAGTGCGAAGGCCCAGATGGTGGCTTCCAGCATGATGCCGACTTCAATCAACCGGAAGGTGATGTCGTTGAAAGGCAGGTCGCCCATCACCGCCATAGTGGTGATGAAGGCGCCGGCCATGCTGATGCTGGCGGCAAACAGGAAGGTGCGCGCCTGTTCGCGACGACGCACCACCGCCATGGCACCCAGCACCACCATCAGCAGGGTGAACGAAGTGATGTAACCGAATGCCAGCGACACCGCCGGCCCCTGGGAATTGGTGACGACGCAGGCCGCCATGGCGAGCATGGCCAGGCGCGTCAGCCAGGCCAGTGCGCGATCCAGCCGAGGCGCCCATCGCTCGATGCCGAGGAACTTGCGCGCAAAGCTGATGCCCGCGCTGGAAAACAGCGTCATGCCGACGAGGATGGCGAAGCGTCCAATGGGCGGCGAGTCGGGCCAGGCGGTGAGCGCACCGATACCGGAATAGGCGAGGTGCATGTACAGATAGCCACCGACATAGCCGACGTAGCGAAGCAGGCTGGGTTCGCGCAGCGCCAGCCAGAGCAGGCCATAGGTGACCACCAGCGCCAGCAGGAAGCCGTGGACGATGCCCAGCCAGTGCTGGACCGGCCCCTCCAGTTTGGCGGCGTCAGCCAACGGCACCATGCGGATTGCCAGCGCGACGGAATCAATGCTCTGCACGCGGACGAACAGTTTGCTCCGGCCATCCGCCAGCGAGGCATCGAAGGCATAGCCCAGGCCCGGTCGAAGATCGCGCGACGGCGAACGCTCGTCACCGGCCTGCCAGTGCAATGTGTTCCCGTCCGGACCAGTCAGCCAGGCGTCGATGTAGTCAGTCCAGCCTTCGGCGACGTAAATGCGGTAGCGCGAGCTTGTCGCCCGGTTGTCGATGTTGAGATGAAGCCAGCGCGGCGGGAAGCGATTGCCCAGGTTCGGCACCGGGACTGTGGATCGCTGGAAGTCGCCGGCCGCCAGCCTGGTCTGCGCTTCCTGAAGCGTGAGCGGACTGCCGGGTACTTCGTCGAGGATGTACGCAAAGCGGCCGAGCGGCTCGCCCGGACTGCTGAAGCGGTACTCGGAAGCGACTCCGCTGTTTGCGAATGAAGCGGGCTCGATGCCGATATTTCCCGCGTCATCAAGGCGGACGGATTGGGCGAAGACGACGTTGCTGGCGAAGAGGGCGAGCAGTAAAAGCATCGCGCCGGGGGCAAAGGCCGGGAGACCATGGGCTCGCCGCGAGTTCTGCTTTTGAGCGCTTGCGCGACCCATGCTCCCCATCGCCATTGCCCCATCCCTGTCCGCTGGCCTGACGGGTTTCGCGGTGGACCGGTATGGCCCGCAGCAATTCCCTGCGAACCGATGTTGCCAGTCTTGAGGCGGGTCTGCCTAGCGTCGCGCGGGCCGCGCCAAGATTGACACGGCCCGCGGGCAGGTCGAGCAGGTGAGCTTAGAAGTGCAGTTCCAGGGCAGCCTGGACATTGCCATCACTGTGGTGGTCGAAGTCGTACCACGCATAGCCGCCACGCAGGGCGAAGGTGTCGTTGATGAACCAGCGGCCACCCAACTCTGCGGTCACGCCAGAGTCGTGGTACGAGGCAGGCATGGGGCTGCCCACTGTCAGCGATGTGCCGTCTTCGTTCCGGTTGAACCAGCCCAGTTTGGCGAAGGGGCGCAGCGCGCCGGTATCGGGTGACCAGGTGGCTGCGAGTGTCCAGAGGTCGCCGCCGACGTCGTAGCCGACATCGGCAAGGCCAGTGGTGCTGATATCGCCGAGATCGACCCAACTGGCTTCCACACCGAAGTCATTCTTGAACGTTACGCCACCAAGCAGCAGCTTTGGGGTGTCCGAGTGCTTGTCTGCGCCGGGAATATCACCGGTACGACCGTCCAGCTTGGTGCCTACGCCGACACCGACATGCCAGTCGAGTGCGGCGGCGGGAAGAGAAATCACAGACAGTGCCATGGCCAACAGTGCGAATCGCATTTATCCATCTCCTTGGAAGTATTGCGCGGCAGCAGGGATGTCCTGCCGTCCGCGCAAATCCTATGCAGCGGCCATGAACGGGCAATGTATCGGATGACAGGATGACGAGTGGCTGTTCAGCGAGCGGTAGGTATTGGTGCCGACTGACAAGGAGTGTCGTGTCTGCAACGCCATCCACGCAGGTTACTTGTGCTTGAGTATCCGGACCTTTTCGCCCATCACCTCGGACATCCACTCCGCGTAATGCTGCAAGCGAACGTTGTAGAACGTCTGGTTGCACACGCCCTTGCGGAAACCGGAAAGATCGCCTGTCCACGACTTCCAGTCGATCAGTCCCGCCAGCTGCGGTTGGCCACCGACGTCGATCAGCAGCGGGCCGCCGCTGTCACCACCACCACCCACGCCTTCCAGCGGCAGCGCGCTGTTGTCGCAATCAAAGCGGTAGGTGATCCAGCGGCCATCGGCGCTGACGATGCGGTTCTCAGCCTGCCGCAGCTGTCCCCGATGCGGTGCATCGCGCGCTTCGCCGCTGCGTCCGTCGCCGCTGGCGCCACGGCCGACGATCCGCGCCACCGTACCGCTGGCAGGCGTTCCAACGAATAGCGGCATTGGCGCGATGTCGGTTACGGCAGCACTCAGCTCGATCAGGGTCAGGTCATCGAGCTCACGGAAGAACCTGACTACCGGAAAGGCGTCGCCGACTGCCAGTTCGGGCGGGAGTGTCCTGTAGCCGGGAAAGGACACCAGCCGCTCGACGCGACGTTCGATGCCATTGATCAGCACGCTTTCGATCTCGCCGTTGCGCGTCGCGTGGGTAACCGTGACCACCCAGCGCGGCGCGATCAGGACACCGTGGCCTTCTCCCGGAAGGTCAGCCATCTGCGGGATCGTGTCGTCCTCGATCCGGTAGGCCTCGTCCGGAGCGTCTTCGCGGATGACCACAGCCATCGCATTGCCAAGGCAAAGGCAAGCTGACAGGGCGCAAAGTCGAACGGCGGTTTGAAGGATTTTCATCAGCTTTTCCGTTGAAACGGTATGCATGGAAATACGGATTTCCCGCGCCAACTCGACATTGCCTTGTCGAATTTGTATGGAGCGGAACACTCGGATGGCGCTGCCCGCTCTGCTATCGTGCCCGCCAATTAGAGCAATGCACAGGTGTCAGCGTGAGCGAGCACGAGAATTTCTATGCGATTGGTACGCCGGGCCAACCCTGGGGCGAGGCTGAGTTCGCCGCATGGCGATCCCGGCAGCAAAAGCAGCGTGACTATGGCGAGGACGTGGTCAGCGTCATCGAGCGCCTGGGCGATGCTTTCGATGTCGTCGAGTACGGCCGTCTGGACTATGGTGACGACGGCGTGTTCGCGCTCTACGCGCTGAAGCCGCGTGTGTGGGACGACGCACTGCCTTGCGCGCTGGTGACCGGTGGCGTGCACGGCTACGAAACCAGCGGCGTGCATGGCGCGCTGCAGTTTGCCGAGTGCCATGCGCGTGACTACGCGGGCAAGCTCAACGTGATCGTCGCGCCCTGTGTCAGCCCCTGGGCCTATGAGCGGATCAACCGCTGGAACGCGAAGGCGATCGATCCGAACCGTTCGTTCAGGGCCAACAGCCCGGCGGGTGAGTCCGCGGCGCTGATGGAGCTGGTCGCGCCGCTCAAGGGTCGTTTCGCGGTGCATATTGACCTGCACGAAACCACGGACACGGATGAAAGCGAATTCCGTCCGGCCCTAGCCGCACGTGATGGCAAGCCGTTCGTGCCCGGAACCATTCCTGATGGTTTCTACCTCGTCGACGATGCGGACAATCCGCAACCGGCGTTCCATCAGGCGATCATTGATGCGGTCGCGAAGGTGACGCACATCGCGCCGGCTGATCCCGATGGCACCATCATCGGCTCGCCGGTAGTGTCGCCGGGCGTGATCCGCTACGCCTTCGTGCCGCTGGGGCTTTGTGCGGGCGTCACCGGTGCACGTTACACCACCACCACCGAGGTCTATCCCGACAGTCCGAAGGCCACGCCGGAGCAATGCAATGACGCGCAGGTCGCTGCCGCGCGTGCCGCGCTGGATTTCGCGTTGTCCTAGTCGATGCTCGGCAGGTAGCCGGGGAATACGTCCATCCCGAGCTATTCGGCGTAGATTGGTGGTTCCAAGGGGAGGGGAAAGATCATGTCCAAGCGTTGTGTTGCATTGCTTTCAATGGGCCTGGCGGCATTTGCTGTCCACGCCGGGAGCGAAACGAAGACCGCGGAGTCGGCCAGTGATTGCTGGCTGCGGACCATGACCGGTGGCGACGCCGATGCGGTCGCGGCCTGCTACCAGGAGGATGCGGTGATGTGGTTCCCGGGCGGACCGATGGCAATGGGTCGCGCGGCCATTCGTGACGGGTACGCGGGCTACTTCGATGCCTACGTCATCAAGGAGGCCACTCTGTCCGAGATGGGGCACACCGGTTCGGGCGATACGATGACCGCTTGGGGGACGTTCCGGATCGTCATGCAGTCCAAGGCGGACGGCAGTGAGATCACCGAGGTCGGCCGCTTCACCGACGTTCAACGCCTGGTCGATGGCCGTTGGTTGTATGCCGTCGATCATGCCTCGGATGATCCGCCGGCGGCGCCTGCCGCATCACCGCAAGGCTGACGCTTTTCGCCGCTCAGCCTTCGGCATCAAGGTAAAACCAGCGGCCGTCTTCGCGGACGAAGCGCGAGCGTTCATGCAGGCGGCCGGCCTTGCCGCCGCCAACGCGATAGCGTGCGACGAATTCCACACCGGCGCGGTCAGGACCATCGTTCCAGTGCGGTTTGACGTCGAGTCCCAGCCATTTGAGGCCGGGTTCGTCGACATCGAGCGATTCTGGCCGCGTGCTCGGATGCCATGTGGTCATAAGGTACTCGGCGTTGCCGAGAACGTAGGCGCTATAGCGCGAGCGCATCAGTGCCTCGGCGCTGTCAGCCGTCGCGCCGGCATGCAGTCGACCGCAGCAGTCAACATAACTGCACGAGCGGCCGCAGGGGCAGGGTGTCTTGGGGTGAATGGACATGGTGAGATTGTCGCAGACCGGAGGCCGGCCAATGGCCGGTTCCCGACGTTGCTATTCGTTGAGCATCGAACGCGCGGGGTCGATGCGCAGGGCCCGCGCCAGCGGCGCCAGGCACGCGACGAACGCAGTGGCCGCAAGCAGCAGCGGTGCCAACAGGAAGCTGGCTGGATCGATCGGCGCGATGCCATACAGCAGGCTCTGCATCAGGCCGGTGACGCCGCTGGCAATCACCACGCCGAGCACGATGCCGATCAGCACCGACAGCATGGCGCCGCGCAGCACCCAGCGGCCCAGGCCCGAACGGCTGGCACCGAGCGCCAAGCGCAGGCCGATTTCGCTGCGGCGTTCGCTGACGTCGATGGCCAGCACGCCATATATGCCGATGGCGGCCAGCAAAAGCGCGCTGATGCCGAACAGGGAGATCCAGGTCGAGGAGAAGCGCTGGTCGGCGGAGGCGCTGGCGACCAGATCGTCGAGATCCGCCACCCTTGTGATCGGGCGATCCGGGTCGATCTCGTGGATCGCTGCGGCAATCGCGTTTGCCTGCGAGGTGGGCGCGTCGCGGGTATGCACAACGAAGCTCAGGTCCTGGTCGGCGAAGCGCCATTGCGCGGCCGTGACGTAGAAGGCGCTGTCCGGGCCACTGGTAAGCGAGCTGTCGTGGACATCGCCGGCGACGCCCACGATGTCAAACCAAGGGCTGTCGGGTGGGCCGACCTGCAGGCGTCGGCCAAGCGGGTTCTGCTCGCCAAATGCACGCTTCGCCAGCGATGCGCCGATCACGGCGCTGGGTGGCGCGTCGCGACGATCACGCTCATTGAGCGCACGGCCGGCGATGATCGGAATGCCCAGTGTGGCGAACAGGCCGGGACTGACGGTGTGGCGGTTGGCCTCGTAGGTATTCATCGGCGCCTGTGGCTCGATGGCTTCGATGCGGACGCCGTAGGTCTCGACGCCACCACTGAACGGAATCTGGCTGGTGTAGGCGGCTGACTCGATGCCGGGCAACTGACGCACCGAGGCCAGGGCTTCATCGAAGAAGCGACGCGTTCCCGCGTCGTCGTAGCGCGGCCCACCGACGTGGACATTCAGCGTCAGGCGTTGTGCCGACTCGAAACCGACATCGACCTCGTACAGCTGCTGCAGGCTTCGCACCAGCAGGCTGGAAGAGATCAGCATCACCATCGCCATCGTCACTTCCGCGATGACCAACAGGTTGCGCGCCCGACGTTCGCCGCCAATGGTGCGGCTGGCTGCACGCGGCGCACCGCTGCGTTGGCCGATGCGCAGGGCGCGAAAGGCAGGGATCAGACCGATGATCAGACCGACGCCGGCGGCAACCGATAGCGCGAACAGGGCGGCAATGCCATCGATGGCGACGTCCGCGAAGCCGCTCATGCCCGCCGGCGCAAGTGACGCCATCGCGCGCAGGATGACGTAGGTCAGTGCCAGCCCGGCGGCGCCAGAAGCCAACGCCAGCAGCAGGCTCTCGAAGACGACCAGGCGTAGCAGGCGCGTGGGCGCCGCACCGAGGATCACCCGTGCTTCGATCTCACGGCGCCGCTGCAGGGCGCGCACGCTGAGCAGGTTGGCGGCGTTCGCGCAGGCGATCAGCAGCAGGAGCAGTGCTGCGCCGAAGGCCGCGTACAGGCTGGGCCGGATGGCGCTGTTGAGTTCGTCGTGCACGTGGTTCACCTGCATGCCGAGATCCAGCAGCGCGTGTGATGGCCGGGCGAATTCCGCGGTGGGATTGGCAGCAACGGTGGCCACATCCTGCCGTGCAGCTTCCAGAGGAACGCCGTCCTTCAGTCGCGCCACCAGACGCAGGTGATGGCCCCATTCGCGGCCCTGTGTGGGCAGCGCGGGGTCGTATTGCAGCGTGCTCCACACATCAGCTGACGGCGACAGCACATCGACAAAGCCGGCAGGCATGACGCCCACGACGGTGTAGGCGCGGTCATCCAGTGTCAGCAGCTTGCCGATGACGCCGGGATCCGCATGCAGGTTGCGTTGCCATAGCGCGTCGCTGATGACCACGGTCTTCAATGCCTGCGGGCGATCCGTGGCGGGATCGAAACCGGCGCCAAGGGCAGGACGGACGCCGAGCACGTCGAAGTAGCTGGCGCTGACCTGTTGTCCGCGCAACCCGGCTTCGCCGACCAGCGCCGGCCGCCAGGGACGCATCGCCGCCATGCCGGTGAACGAAGTTGTTCGTGCTTCCAGCTCGCGATAGCTGCCGAAGGTCAAGTGCTGGCGCTCGCCGTCGGGCGCCCGGTCCCAGAGCATCAGCAGCCGGTCTGGCTTCGCGTAGGGAATGTTGTCGAAGGCCAGTCGGTGCAGGGCGCTGAACATCGCCGTGCCGGCGCCGATGCCCATGGCGAGCACGCCGATCAGCATCAGGGAGAAGCGCGGCGCGCGCAGCAATGCCCGGAACGCCTGGCGGATGTCGTCGATAAAGCCTGTCATCGGTAGCCTGTTGGGGAAGCCGTCATCGGCGACCATCGGGAGGTCAAGGCTTTCAAAGCAACTTGCATGCCATTGTGCCGAAATCAGCGAGGTGGCGAGGCGGGACGCTGATCGTGCCGTCATTGCCGCACCGACGTTGTCCGCCAGCGAACAGTGGCGTGACGATTCCGGACGCGCCCGCGTGGATCTTGTCCGCGTGGTCCTAACCGACGAAGCGTCGCAGCGGCGTGTGGCGCACCAGCAGCTGATAGCTCAGCAGGCAGACGGCAATGGTGACGCTCGTCGCCAGCAGGAATTTCCACTCCCAGGCCATCGACAGATCCATCAGGTGGTATTGCACGAGCAGCAGCAGTGGCAGGTGGAGCAGGTAGGTCCAGTAGGCGCTCTGCGCGAGGTAGCGCATGATCGGGCTCGGCCGGTCCAGCAGGCGACGCCCCAGCAGCAGGCTGGCGACAGTCAGCCAGACCGCGAGACAGCCTTCCAGCAGGGCGACCAGCCAGGATGCCGTCGGTGCCGCGATGCTCGGTGTTTCCATGGACAGTTGCCACAGGAACAGCGGATAGCACAGGGCGCAGGCGGCCAGCAGCGGCCACAGTAGTTTTTTCGCGCGTTCCAGCCACTCAGGCTGGCCGTAAAGCAGCGCACCGAACGCGAAGAAAGCACCATAGAACAGGATGGCCCAGAACTGCGGCAGCAGCCCTTCCGGTGCCGGGTGCGGCGCGCTGACCGACGCGAGTGCCAGCGTCAGCAGCAACGGCAGACCGAGCAGAAGCAACCCGGGCGAATGGCGAAGCAGCCAGCGACCGGGTGCGGCGAAGTCCAGCGTCCGTGCGATCCAGTGCAGGATGCCGAACAGCAGCAGGTAGTAGAGGAACCACAGATGCGCCGTGGTTGGCGGCAGTGACGGCGCATCGGGGTTCGCCTGCCAGTCGTGGATCAGGCGCAGTAGTGGGGACGGATGCTGCACGTGGTTCGCCGCCCAGGTGGTCGCCGCCGACATGGCCAGAAATACCAGCGGCCAGGCGACGATGAAGGGCAGGGCGATGCGGCGAATGCGCTGCCGCAGCAACCCCGTTGGGCCACGATGGGCGATGATCCAGGCCGCGAAAAAGCCGGACACGGTGAAGAACAGCGGCATGCGCAGCAGGTGCGGCAACCAGACGAATACATCGACCAGTGGGGACGACTGGCGATCCGCCGTCGGGAAGAACGGCTGCATCAGCGGGCTATAGGCGAGCGCAGCATGGAACAGCACGCCGGCCAGCATGGCCAGCGCGCGCAGGTGATCCATGTAGTGCAGTCGCCCTGATTGCAGGGCCTTGTCCATGGCGTCAGTAGAACGCCGGCTTGCGGGCGTGGTGCCATACGGTGAAGCCGAGCACGGCAACGCTGAGGATCACCTGGGTCAGCAGGATGGCGACGGCCGGCGTGCTCCAGACGATCGCATCCTGCTCGATCTGGCTGCTGATCGCATCGATCTGCGCCAGTCCCATGATGAACGGGTTGATCAGCACCATGCTGCCGATCATGGCGAAGGTGTTCCAGCCCTCCGATTCCACCGTCATCGCGATGGACAGGGCAACGCTATAGGCGAACAGGACGTAGCCGAAGATCAGCAGCGCATAGACGAAAAGCCCGTCAGGCAGCGGCGTGAACAGCACGGTGCCCAACGTGCCCAGGCAGAGAACAAGGAAGGGCACGCCGAAGGTGACCAGATTGCCCAGCAGCTTGGCGATGGTGAAGTCCCATGGCGACACCGGCAGGCTCATCACGAAGGCCAGTGTGTGTTCCTTGCGTTCAACCATCAGCGAGGCGGAGATCGAGAAGCAGGCGGCCGCAACCACCACGACGATCAGCATCAGCGAACCCAGGTAGAAGGCCCAGGGCTTGGCCAGCGCGAGCAGGCAGAGGGCGACGATGCCGGCCAGCACGTACAGCGCCAACTGCTTCTGGAACAGCTGCCAATCCTTGGCGACCAGCAGGCGGATGATGGATGCGTTGTTGGTCATGCCACGGCTCCCGAGCGGACGGCGGTTACGAAGATGTCCTCCAGCGCCATCGAGTCGACGCGCTGGACCTGCAGCCCCAGTGAGGCGAGACGGTCGGGAAGCTGTTCGTTCCAGTGACGCGCCTTGATCTCGACCAGGCTGCCGCTGTTGCGCACGCTGGCGAGTTCCGGCCATTGCTGGAGATCGGCAGGTGCCGTGCCCTGGCAGACCACCCGACGCCAGCGATCAAGGAAGCTCTCCTTGTCCGCGCTGTCCACCAGCCTTCCGTTGTGCAGGAAGGTGATGGTGTCGGCCAGTTGTTCAACGTCGTGCGTGTTGTGCGAGGAGAACAGCACGCTTCGCTGTTCATCACGAAGCACATCGGACAGGGCTTCAAGCACCTCGATGCGGGCTACTGGGTCCAGGCCGGTGGTGGGCTCGTCAAGCAGCAGCAGGCGGGGCCGTCGGGCCAGGCACAGCAGCAGCAGGGCCTTCACCCGCTGTCCGTGCGAGAAGCCGCCAACCGCTTGTTCGGCACGAAGGTCGAAGCGCCGGAGCAGTTCGTCTGCGTAGGTTTCGTCCCAGGCCGGGAAGATGCGCTGCACCAGGGTCATGTGCCAGCGCAGCGTCTGGCTGCGATACAGGCGCATGTCCTCGGAAGCAAAGCCGATGTCGCGCTTGGCGGCGACCTGTTCTTCGGGCAGGCGATGACCCAGCACCTGCACCTCGCCGGCGTCAGGTGCGGCGAGGCCGGTCAGCAGGCGCAGCAGCGTCGTCTTGCCGGCGCCATTGACCCCGACCAGGCCCATGATCTGGCCCTCGGGGAGTTGCAGCGAAATGTCCTGCAGGGCGAAGTGCGGGTAACGCTTCGCAATGCCGGAGAGGGAAAACGCGGCGGTCATCGTTCGTTTCCTTGGGGGTTGTCTGCCGCGGACGGGATGTCCGCGGCGGATTCGATGGCCTGTTCGATCAGGCGCGACAGGGATTGTTTGTCCAGGCCAAGCCGTGCGGCGCTGGCCAGCAGGGCTTCCAGATGGCGCATGAGTTCATCTTTCATCAGCGTGGTCGGCAGGCTGCTGCGTTCGGCAACCACCGAACCCTTGCCCGGGCGCGTGCAGATCACCCCGGCGCGTTCGAGCTCCTCATAGGCACGACGTACGGTGATCACGCTGACCTGGCTGCCGGCAGCCAATTCGCGGATGGACGGCAGCGACTGCCCGGGTGACCAGTCACCGGCCATCACCCGCGCGGTGATCTGGTCGACGATCTGCTGGTACATCGGCCGCGTGTCGCTGCTGGAAAGGAGCAGTTCGCTGTTCAAGGCATACTGTGCTTATTGAATATGCACAGTATGCACAGGTGGGAAATCGAAGGCAAGTCCCCGATTTCGCCGCGCCACCCTGGTTCAGAAAGTCAAACGCACAGGCACGGCGAAGCCAGCGCATGGCGCTGGAAGACTGGAAGGGACGGCAGGTTGGCGTGGGCTCGGACGAACCCGGGCGAGGCTACTCGGAAGGGTCGCGGCGGCGGGTGTTCTTCACGGCGGCGAGGATGCCGATGCCGACCACGATGGCCGCGCCAACGACGATCCATTGGGTGGGAACATTCAGCAGGATGGCTCCGTAAATCAGGCCGCCCAGCAGGATGGCGACGCCGATCATGTACATGGCGAAAGACATCAGGGCTCCTTCGATTCGCTGCGGTGACGTTGGCCCAGTGTAGCCACGAGCAAAGGTGGTGGTACAGGCGGCGGGTGTTTCCGTGACCGGCTTCGTTCAGTCACGCGGCAGTCGCGCCCCGGAGTCGCATCGTCCGCACGCGCAGCAGTCCGCGCAGCTGCCAGTCCTGCAGTTGGCGCATGTCCAGTGGGCAGGCGCCGTCCAGCGTGGCAATTCCTGAATCGGTCAGCTCGACGCGTTCCACGCGCTGGCGACCGGCGTTCTTTGCCAGGTAGAGCGCCGCATCCACCCAGCGGATGGCGTCCAGCATTGAAGTCTGCCGGCCACTGCTCATGGGGCAGCGCACATAGCCGCCGGACACGCGCAGGGGAAGTGCGGTGCCGTGCCAGTCCACGGCTTCGTTCTCCACCTCCGCAAGCAGGCGAAGGACCATGGCATCGAGTGTTGGTGCATCGCGTTCGTGCAGGATGACCAGGAACTCCTCGCCGCCCCACCGGTACAGCTCATCCCTTTCGCGGACCACCCGGCGGATGCGATTCACCAGCGATTTCAGGACCGCGTCGCCGGCTTCGTGACCGTGTCGGTCGTTGATGGCCTTGAAGTGATCGATGTCGATCAGCAGCACGCCAGTGAGCTGATCATGACCACCATCGAGGTCCGTCGCACGTTGCTGGAACTGGTAGCGGCTGTAGGCGCCGGTCAGCGTATCGCGCCGCGCCGCGTCGGACAGCTTGTCGCGCTCTCGGCGGGCCCGGTAAATGGCGAAAACCAGGAAGGCGCTCGCAATGGCCGCCAACAGCGCCAGCAGCAGGGCCAGTGCCTTGCCAAGGCGTTCGGCACGAAGGCTGGCCTGCTGCAGGCGATTCTCCGTCGACAGCGTGTGCACCTGGTTCTCCAGCTCGCGGGCGCTCTGGTGTGCCTCCAGCTCCGCCACAGCACGGGCGCGCTCGTTGCGAAACAGCTTCTTCCAGAGTTCCTGCTGCTCCTGCATCGCGGTCAGCGCAGCCTCGTCGAGACCTTTTGCACGCAGTGTGTCCACCTGCCGGTCCAGCCCATCGAGCACATCGATCATCTGGCCCTTTGACTGGAAGAAATCCAGCGCTCGCTGCATCAATGCGCGACCTTCCTCGATGTGATCCAGCTGCATCAGCGCTTCACCGCGAAGCAGCCAGCTCCTGGCGACATAGTAGGTGTTGCCCTGCGCCTTGGCCTGCTCCTCCAGGCGGTTGATGGCGACGACCGCATCGTCGGGTGAAGACATGGCCAGCAGCAGCCTGATCCGCAGTGCGCCGAGTCGCATGGCGGTGAAGACGGAGGGATCGTCGAGGCCCAGGGCTTCCGCCTGACTCAGCGCGAGATCGGCTTCAGGCAGTTCGCCCTTTTCCATCAGCGCCATGGCGCGAGCGCCAAGCAGTGCAATCCGGTTCTGCAGTGGCGGTTCGCCATCGGCCAGGGCGAAGGCGCGGTTGACATAGTCGAGCGCGGAGTCCGGAAGCGACATCGCGTTGTACAGCTCGGCAATGGTGCTGAGCCGGAACAGACGGGCGCGCTCGCTGCCGATGGGCAGTTTTTCCGCCCAGTCGAGGGCGGCCAGCTGGTGGCGCAGTGCGCTGTCGAAATTTCCGGCGTCGAAGTACATGTTGCCGTAGCTGCGTTCCAGCGCTTCCATCACCTCCGGGGACGCATCGGAGGTGAGTCGTGCCCGCACGTTGTTGAGCTGGTCGATGTAGCGGCCGATGTCGTCATCAACGTGGCTCATGAAGATGCGGTTGATGTCCATCAGAGCGACGGTTTGCGCATCGTCGTTGGCTTCGGCGAGATCACGCAGGGACTGCATCGACGCCAGCGTTTCCTCGTAGCTGCGCTCTTCGTCCAGCACAGCCAGCCCGGTACGCAGCAGCTCGCGTCGTAGCGGGTAGGGCGCATCGGCAGGAATCCGGGACTCGATCTCGTGAAACTGTCGGATCGCCTCCGCAGAGGTGTCACCACTGGCACGCAGCGACCGTAGCTGGCTGATCAGAGGGGAGTCGGTATCCGCCTGCGCCAGTGCCGTGGTGGCATGGGCGAGCACGAACGACAGCAGAACGGCAGCCATCCACTGCAGGTGAGGCTTCCGTCTAGGCCGCTGGCAGGACTTTGGATTTGTCGTCATCAACGGCAGAGCGTCCTTGGCGGGTTTTCCATGGCGTTGTGGCATCGGACTCCCTGCGAACGCAGGCATCCCGTTGGCATGGTGACAGACCAGCGGCTGCGGATGCGACAAGCGGTTAGACTTCCGGCCATGGCTGAAGGTTTCCAGGTGGCGATGATGAAGACGATGCTTTTCGGGCTGGCCGTGCTGTTTTCGGGAGTTTGCTTCCCGGGCATGGCGGCGGCAGACGAGGCGGCACCCGCGGCCCGCACCCTCGTGCTGGTCCGGCATGGACAGTATCTGGAAACGCCGGATGCCGACGAGAATCTGGGACCGGGGCTTTCGGCATTGGGCGTCGCCCAGGCGCGCATGACCGGCGCGCGACTGGCCGCCATGCCCTATCACTTCGATGCGCTGTATGTCAGTCCGCTGCAGCGGGCGCGCGATACCGCGGCCAGCATTGGTGAAGCGATTGGCAATGACCGCTTCACCGTGCTTCCCGACCTCAGCGAGTGCACGCCACCGACCCGTCGCAAGGACATCATGGATCGGACAACGCCCGAGGAACTGGCTGCCTGCAAGGGGCAGCTGGAGCGTCTGTTCGCGGCGCATTTCAGGCCGGCGGAAGGTGGTGAGAAGCACGAGCTTCTCGTGTGCCACGGCAACGTGATCCGCTACCTGGTCACCCGCGCGCTGGACGTGGACACCACGGCATGGCTCGGCATGTCCGTCGGGCATGCCAGCCTGACCACCATCCGCGTTGAAGCGGATGGCCGCATCAAGCTGCTGGGTATCGGCGATACCGGCCATATTCCCGCCAACCTGACCACGGCGGCGAGTGGTGACCCCGCGGGTCGACTGGTTCCCGCCGCGCTCAAGGAAGCGGTCACCGAGTGATGCGTCGTGGCTGAGCACGAGCACCTGGCGGGAGTGAATTGATGATCTGGCTGCTGCGCGCGCTATGGCGCTTGCTGGCGATCATCGACCTGATCGTGATCAGCATTCCGCTGTACTTGCTGAGCTGGCTGCCGTGGCGCGGCAAGCATCCGGTGGCCAGCCTTTTCCATGTCTGGTGCCGTGCCATGGTTCGAGCGCTGGACGTGGATCTTCGGTTGCATCAGCACTACCGGGAACCGCTGCCGAAGCGCTACATCCTGATTGCGAACCATCCTTCGGCTTTCGAGGATGTCGGCATTCCGGCGCTGTTCGATGTCGTCAGTCTGGCCAAGTGGGGGGTGCGGGACTGGTGGTTCGTCGGGCGCATCGCACGCGCCGCGGGCACGTTGTTCGTGAAGCGCGATGAGGCGGAATCCCGGCGCGAGGCGCGCGAGGCCATGCTGGCGGCGATCGAAGCCGGCGCGAACCTGGCGCTGTATCCCGAAGGCGGCTGCAAGGGACGGCGTCTGTACCACGAGTTCCGCTCTGGCGCCTTCGATGTGTCCTTCCAGACCGGTGTGCCGATCCTGCCGGTGTTCCTGCACTACGAAGCCCAGGACGTCTTCGAATGGCGTGACCCTCAGACAGCACCGCAGAAGGTCTGGCATGTCGCCACCGCGATCAACAATCGCGCCAACTACCACGTCTTCGATCCCATCGACCCGAAGAACTTTCCCGACCGCGACGCCATGCGTGACGCCACCTATGCGCGCTACCAGGAATGGGATGAGCGCTATTTGTCCTGATCAGAACTGGCTGGCGTAGCTGTTTTCAAAGCCCTGACGCCTTCCAGCATTTCCTTGACGTGATGCTTGGGGTCGAGGGCGTTGTAGACGTCGGCGATGTGGCCATCGGGGGCGATGACATATGACGTCCGCTCCGACCACCCCGGTCGAAGCACCCACAGCGCGTCATACTGCTTCGCGATCTTCGCGTCGGGGTCGGCGGCCACGGGGAACTTGCCGCCGCAATGCTCGGTTTCCTTCGAGAAATCCGCCAGTTCATCAATGTTGCCGGCGGTCACACCAATCACCGTGGCGCCTTCCGTCTTGAAGTCATCGATCGCTTCAGAGAAGAGTCGCGCCTCGACGTTGCACCCGGCAGTGTGCGCCGCGGGAAAGAAATACACGACCACCGGGCCAGCCTTGAGGGATTCCTGCAGGCTGTAGTCGAAAGGCTCGCCGGCGAGATAGGCCCTGGCGTTGAAAGGCGGTGCGGCGTCGCCGGGCTTGAGGGCGGCCATCGCCGTTGGCGCAGCGCCGGCGAGCAGGGCCAGCAACAGTGTGTGGGCGAAGAGTTTCATGACGTCTTCCATCCGCGACGGGTCGGCACATGAGTGTACCCGTGTGCCGGGAAGATGAGGTGGTGGCGTGGATCGCGCCCTGGTATCGCTTCCGATCCGCCGGCAGGTGCAAGACGACAGCCGCATCACCGACGACCTCGGATCCACCGCCACCCAGCGGGGCATGACGCGCGGATGTCACGCACCTACGAGCTGGATCACGAAGGCTGATTGCAGCGATGGCTGCGCCCGCCCGTGATCATCGGGCGGGCAGTCGCTACCATGCGCGCCATGGAAGCGATCCAGGAAATCCTTCGCCGCGCGCTCGATGCCCTGCGTGGCGGCGACCAGGCTCAGGCAGCCCGCCTCAGCGACCAGGTGCTGCAGGCCGAGCCGGAACATTTCGGTGCGCTTCACCTGCGCGGCATCGTCGCCATTCTCCAGAATGACGCCGGACGGGCGATTGAGTGCCTGCAGTCTGCGGTGCGCCTCAATCCGGGGATGGCACCCGCTCATTACAACCTCGGCAATGCATTGGCATTGGCCGGGCTGCCGGACGAGGCCGTGGCCAGCTTTGATCGCGCCCTGTCGCTGGCGCCGGGCATGGCCGAAGCCTGGTGCAACCGCGGCAACGCATTGGTGTTGCTCGATCGGGTCGACGAAGCGCTGGGGAGTTTTCGCACGGCGATCCAGCATCGCCCGCAGCTGGTGGATGCGCATATCAACCTCGGCGATCTGCTGTTTCGTCAGGGCCAGTTGTCTTCGGCACGACAGCACTTCGAGGCTGCCTTGCGGCTCAGTCCGGACCGGTCAATCGCCTGGACGAATCACGCCAAGGTGTTGTTGGGGTTACACGACGCCGGTGCTGCCTTGCGCAGCGCCGGCGAGGCTATCCGTCGCGATGCCGGGAATGCCGAAGCCTGGGCGACGCGGGCATCCATCCAGCTGGAAATCGGTCGTAGCGCGGAAGCTTGTGATGACCTCGCGCGTGCGGTAGTACTCGCCCCAAAGCTTGTCGACTATCGCGTCGCGCTCGCCGAAGCCCTCCGACGGGCAAGACGTTTCGACGAGGCGGACCTCAGCCTGGATGCGGCACGCGAGCTGGGCGGCGAGACCGTTGGCTGGCTCGATGCCAGGGGCGTACTGCTGCATGATTGCGGTCAGCTCGACGCAGCTCGCGACATGTTCGAGCAAGCACTGGCAATTGATCCGCGGTCGCAGTCGGTGCTGCGACACCTTGGCAATCTCTGGCAGGACCTCGATGAACCGGACAGGGCACTGGAATGCCTGGATCGGGCGCTCGATCTTGACCCGAGGGACACCATCGCTCTGAACGGGCGTGGTCTTGTCCACACCGAGTGCCGCCGCTTTGATGCGGCGGAAGGTGACTATGCCCAGGTGCTGGCACTGCAGCCGGCGTCGGGTGAGGCGCACAAGCGACGCGCGATTCTTCGTCTGTTGCAGGGGGACTTCGCCAGCGGCTGGTCCGACTATGAGGCCAGCCTGCGACTTTCGCGTCGAAACAACGATTCCTCGCCAGGCGTGCCTTTCTGGCAGGGCGAAGACCTGGCCGGAAAGCGCATCCTTTTGTCCGAACCCAATGGACTGGGCGATACGCTGCAGTTCATTCGCCTAATTCCCCGGCTTCATGAGCGTGGAGCGGAGGTGGCCTTCCTCGGGCCGGCACGGATGCTGCGCCTGCTGCGTACATTTCCCGAACCGGTGGCGTGGATTACCGAGGTGGGTGAGCAGTCCTTCGACTTCCAGAGCGAGTTGTGGAGTCTGCCGCATTGGCTGGGTCTGGCACTGGACTCGATTCCTGCCGAGTTGCCCTATCTTTCGGCGGAACCTGATCGCGTGACGCGTTGGGCCTCCTGGCTGGCATCGCAGCCGGGTCGTTTCCGGATCGGTATCTGCTGGCAGGGTAATCCCGCGAGAAAGATCGACGTGGCGCGTTCGGTGCCGCTGCGGATGTTGGCACCGCTGGCCGCTGTGCCCGGTGTCCAGCTGGTCAGCCTTCAGGCACAACACGGCCTCGAGCAACTCGATGATTTGCCCGAAGGGATGAGCGTAGTGCGGCCACCGGCGGACTTTGATGCTGGCCCCGACGCATTTCTCGATACCGCGGCCTTGATGCAGTCGCTGGACCTGGTGATCACCATCGACTCCGCCCTGACGCACCTGGCCGGCGCCTTGAACCGGCCCGTGTGGCTGGCCTTGCGTGCCGTGCCGGAGTTCCGCTGGATGCTGGATCGGACGGACAGTCCCTGGTATCCGACGGTACGCCTGTTCCGCCAGCAGCGGCTGGGCGACTGGACACCTGTGTATCAGCAAATGGCGCAGGCGCTTGGCGAGGCGGTCATGCGGTCGACGGCAGCGTCCGATGGCTTGTAGCTGCAGCGGTTACCGCGATGGCGAAGGCGATCAGGAATACCGCGACGAAAGCCGTGCCGGGTGACCTCGGCTGCAGTGTCGAGAAGGCGAGTCCGCCGAGAGCGAGCGTCGAAGCCGTGCCCAGCGACGAGGCGATCTGAAGTCCGGATGAGTAGCGCCCCTGCTGGTCGACAGGGGCCAGTTTGAGCGTCAGCACGGCGAGCATGGGGAAGGCGAGGCCCATGCCCAACCCGGTCATGGACCAACCAACCAGCATGCTCCAGTCGGGAACCGCGCCGAGTACGGTTGCAGCGCACAGACCGATGCCGCTGGCCATCGCGATGCAGCCGCGTGCAAGCCAAGTCTGCCGTAGTCCGGCACCTTCCATGCGCGCCTGCAGGTGGCTGCCGATGCTCCAGCTCAGCGCGCCACCGGTCAGCGCGAGACCGGCATATGTCAGTGTCCAGCCGCGCTGCTGGTGCAGCCATAGCGGCACGAAGGCTTCGCACAGAAAGAACGCGGAGGAGTTGAAGCCACGCATGGCGATCACTGTGGGCAGTCCGCGCTGCAGGCGCAGGGTGCCGCGTGGCAACAGTCGCCACGCGGCGAGGCCGATTCCCGTCAGCGCCGCGACGACGACCAGTGGTGCCCAATGGGCGGCGTAGACGCTGGTCGACAGCGCAATGCTGCCGCCCGACGCGAGCAAGGCCCACGGCAGTAATCGATCGCTCGATTGGGCAGGGCGAATTGCGGCACCCAGGCCGCGTAGTGGTGGCAGCACCAGCAGTGCGACCGGTAGCAGCAGCAGGGCGATGCCGAGGAACAGCCAACGCCATCCCAGATGTTCCACCACCCAACCGGAAATCGCCGGCCCAACGATGGCGGGCACGACCCAGGCCGCGGAGAACAGGGCGAACAACCTCGGATGCAGCGCATCCGGCAGCTTCCGCGCGGCGGCCACGTAAAGGGCGACGACCAGCGAGCCCACGCCCAGACCCTGCACCAAGCGCCCAGTCACCAGCATGGTCATGGATGTCGCCAGCCCTGCCAGCAGCAGGCCGGCGCTGAACAGCAGCAGGCCGCCAGTCATGGCACGCATCGGTCCATGCCGGTCACAGTCGCGACCTGCCCAGACCATGGCGATCAGTGATCCCGCCAGCGTGCCAGCGAACGCCAGCGCATAGAGCGGAACGCCGTTCAATGCCGCGGCTACTGCCGGCATGCCGGCAGCCACGCCAATCGCCTCGAAGGCGATCATCGAGCACAGACCAATGGCACCAAGGCTCAGTGCACGCCACTCGGGGGCGAACAGTGACGCCGCCCCGTCACTGGCCACTGCACTGTTCCCGGCTGTCTTTTCCAGAGCCGTCACCGGCATTCCTTGTCATGGCTGTCGAAACGACACTAGCATGCAACCTCAAGTGGACTTGAGGTCAAGCGCCATGCCCGAGACGTGGCTGAGTGTGGGTGAAGTGGCGGCAAGGAGCGGTGTTGCGGTATCGACGCTGCACTACTACGAAAAGCAGGGTTTGCTGGCGTCGCGGCGGACATCGGGAAACCAGCGTCGCTATGCGCGGGAGGTGTTGCGGCGCGTGGCGTTCATCCGCGCGTCGCAGGCCGTGGGTATCGGGCTTGCCGAAATTGCGCAGGCGCTGGCCGGACTACCCGAAGGACGCACCCCGACAAAGGCGGACTGGAGCCGGTTGTCGCGCCATTGGCGGGCATCGCTGGACCAGCGCATCGCCGAGCTCCAGCTTCTGCGGGACAAGCTGGATGGCTGCATCGGTTGCGGCTGCCTGTCGCTGAAGGCCTGCCGGCTGTACAACCCGAAGGATGCACTGGGCGCGTCGGGTGCGGGTGCGCAGCGGCTGCTGCCATCGCGCGGGTAGCGCGCCGCATCAGGCGATGTTCGGGCCTCGCCTGGGCCGGACCCGGAAAAGATGACGGCGGCGTGAGGGGAGGGCACGCCGCCGTCGTTACAACCGCTGGTTGGATCGGGAATCAGCTGTCGCTGGCCTCAGCGACGTCGAAGTTCTCCGCGGCTTCCTTGCCGTACCAGCGGCCTTCCAACAACACCAGGTCATGCTCGGTGGCGATCGGCGCATTGAACACCGTGACCGTGGTGCGCACGCGCGCCGTGCTGCCATCGATTTCCAGCACCTCGACCTGCAGCGAGTCGGCGATGGCATCGAGGTCGATGCCGTACAGGCGGACGGCGTCCTTGGCGGCGGCCAGCACGTTGCCAGCGCGATCCAGCGCCGACTCCAGCGGCAGCGACTTCAGCTCGTCGAGGCTGGTGATGCCGCTGCGACGGGCTGCGTCGGTGACGATGGTCAGCGCGTGGCGCATGTTGTCCGAGCTCAGGAAGTCGGTACCGCCGGCCCACTCCTGAATGCCGGGAAATGCCTGACGCAGGGCTTCGCGCTGCTCGGTGGTCAGCTCGCTGTCTTCGGAATTGATCGCCATCTGGATGGCGCCGTAGCCCATCATCAGGGCGCCGGGCAGCTTGGGACGCGCCTCTTCGAGCTTGGGCTCGATCTCTGCCATCAGCTGCTCGACGGCATCCGGCGCCACGAAGCGGCCGATTTCCTGGTCGAACTTGGCACGATCCTCGTCGGTGATCGGCTCCATGCGCTTGATTTCGTACATCGTCTTGGCCTGCTCCCACTTCGACGCCGGCACCAGCGACTGGGCAATGCCGGTGACGTTGTCGTGGCGGAACAGGTAGGCCAGGTCCAGGATCTGCGCGGCCGGATCAGGCACATTGGCCGCCGCAGCCATGGCGGCGTTGTGGGCGCTGCTGTCGGCGGCGAACGCCGGTGCCTGGAAGGCCACGAGGCCCGCGGCCATCAGGGTGAGGGTCAACAATTTGCGTTTCATGCACGGGCTCCTCTGTGGTGGTGTGCGGAGCTAGTGTGCTAGTGAGCTAAAACACCGAACAGTGCCGAAAGTACCGGATGCTGCACCGCCGGCGTTCCAGTATTGGCGGGATTCGCCAACTAATTGATTTAGATCCGATTCCCAATTGCCAACAGGCGCACTGGGACCTCCTTGTAGATCGGCGTCCGCGTGCCCGTGCTGTAGTTGCTGGCCGGGACCAGGCCGCTGGCTTCGGGAAAATACGCGGCAACACAGCCACGTGCGATGTCGAAGGCACGCAGCGTGAAAGACTCGGCGCGCCGGCTCACGCCATCGTCGACGAGAGCCTCAATGTCCACGCGTTGGCCTTCGTGCAGACCACGTTGCGCGAGGTCATCCGCGTGAATGAACAGCACGCGGCGGTCACCGGCGACATCACGATAGCGATCATCGTTGGAGTAGACGGTGGTGTTGAACTGATCGTGGGCGCGGATGGTCATCAGTGCGAGCACGTCGGCACCGTGGCGAGCAAGTGCAGTCGACAGTGGTGTTTCTGCCACCAGTGCCGCGGGGATGAGGTTTGCCCGCCGACTGGCAGTTGCCCAGCGTCGCTGAGCGGCGCTGTTGGGCAGGTGGAATCGGCCTTCCTTCTCAAGCCTTTCCCGGTAATCGTCGAATCCTTCGGTCACGCCGCGTTGGCATTGCTCGATGGCATCACGAATGCGGCCATAGTCGTCAGCCAGCGCAAGCCACGGAACCGCCGGCGCCCGACCGATGGCGTCACCAAGGCGCGTGACGATCATCGGCTCGCTGAGCTGTCGCTCGCTGATCGGTGACTGCACGCCACGCGAAGCACGCACGGTGCTGCTGGAGTCCTCGGTGGATATGCATTGGGCCTGTCCACCGCTCAGGTCCTTGTCGGTGCGACCGAGCGTGGGCAGCAGCAGGCCGATCTCGCCGGGATGGCAGTGGGTGCGATTGAGTTTGGTGGCAATGTGCAGGGTGAATCGAGAGCGTGAGAGTGCATCCAGCACGCGCGGTGCATCCGGTGCGGCGACGCCGAAGTTGCCGCCCAGTGAGAGCAGGGCGCGCATGGAACCATCGAACAGGCCGTCGATCACGGCGGCGGCGTCACAGCCGTCATCACGGCACAGCTCGACGCCATCGAAGCAGGCGGACTGGTTGTCCAGCCACCGCGTCGACACCTGGGAAGTCGCGCCCATGGTGCGATCGCCTTGCACGTTGGAGTGGCCGCGCACCGGCATCAGTCCGGCGCCGGGCTTGCCGATGTTTCCACGCAGCAGCGCCAGGTTGGTGACCTGCTGGATGGTCTCGACGGCGCGCGGGTGATGGGTGAGGCCCATGCACCAGGTCAGCATGGTGGCCCTTGATTTCGCGTAGCAGTCAGCGATCTCACGGATCGCTGATTGCCCGAGGCCCGACTCGCGTTCGATGTCCGGCCACTCCAGCGACGTGACGGCGTCGCGCAGCGCATCGAGTCCTTCGCAATGGGCATCGATGAACGCGTGGTCGAGCACCTTGCCCGGATCGCGGGCCTCCAGTTCGAACAGCGCTTTCATGATGCCCTGCAAGGCGGCGAGGTCGCCACCGAGGCGTACGCGATGGATGGCATTGGCGACGGGAATGCCGCGGTTGCTCACCAGCTCGCCGAGGTTCTTCGGGTCGGAAAAGTTCGTGAAGCCGCGCTCGGCCATCGGGTTCAGCACCAGCACGGTGGCGCCGCGTTGGCGGGCTTCATACAGCGCCGCCATCATGCGCGGGTGGTTGCTGGCCGGATTCTGCCCGATCACCAGGATCAGCTCGGCCTGTTCGAAATCGTCGAGCTGGCAGGTGCCCTTGCCGATGCCGATGCTCTGCTTGAGCGCGTAACCGGACGGTTCATGGCAGAAGTTGGAGGAATCTGGCAGGTGCGGGCTGCCGTAGCTGCGCGCCAGCAGTTGCCATAGGAATGCCGCTTCGTTGCTGGAACGACCCGAAGCGTAGAACGCGACGGTTTTCGGATCCAGCGCGTTCAGCTCGGTGGCGGCGACGCGTAATGCTTCGTCCCAGTCGATGGCGCGGTATTGGTTGGTCGATCTCTCGTAGAGCACCGGCGTGGTCAGGCGCCCCTGGAACTCCAGCTCGAAGTCGCTCAGTGCACGCAATTGTTCTGGCGTCCTGCCGTCGAAGAACGTGGCGTCGGCAGCCTTGCGGGTCATCTCCCAGGCGATGGCCTTCTGGCCCTGTTCGCAGCTGTCGACCAGTGGTCGTCCCGGCTTGTCCGGGAAGGCGCAGCCAGGGCAGTCGAAGCCGCCGTGTACCTTGTTGGCGTGCAGGAACGAGCCGATCACCTTGATCGGAATCCGTTGACGCCGGAATGCTTTGAGCGATGCCGCGATGGCGCCGCGCCCACCAGCTGGCTTGGAGGTGGTCATCGGAGCAGTGTGGGGTTTCGAGTCATACGCTGACGTTAGTGTGCGTCGTCGCCCATGACAATCTTTCGATCCAGGTAACGGCCCTGTGAACGGTATAGTTCGGCTTTGCCACCGGAATTCCTGCCGATGAAGCCGCCGCAAAGCGTCGACCTGCCGCCGCGACCGATCCTGAGCGACGCCGAGCGCATCGAGCGTGCCGCCGCGTTTGCTGCCGAACTGTCGGGGCGGCGAACGGTTCGCGACTATGCGCCCACGCCGGTGTCACGGGAGGTGATCGAACACTGCCTGCGCGCCGCCGGCAGCGCGCCCAGTGGCGCCAACCAGCAGCCCTGGCGTTTCGTCGCCGTATCGGATCCGGCCATCAAGCAGCGCATTCGCGAAGGTGCCGAAGCCGAGGAGCGCGAATTCTACGAGCGACGCGCGCCTGACGAATGGCTGGAGGCGCTGGCACCGCTGGGTACGGATGCCGACAAGGGTTTCCTGGACGTGGCGCCATGGTTGATCGCGGTGTTCTACGAACGCTTCGGTCTTGACGAGGCGGGCGAGAAGCGCAAGCGCTACTACCCGCACGAATCGGTGGGCATCGCCACCGGTATGCTGATCGCCGCGCTGCACCACGCGGGCCTGTCGACGCTGACGCATACGCCAAGCCCGATGGGATTCCTCAACGATATCCTTGGTCGGCCGAAGAACGAGATGCCTTACCTGCTGCTGGTGGTTGGGCACGCGGCCGAAGGCTGTCAGGTGCCGGACATCCAGCGTCTGCCGCTGGAGCAGATCGCCAGTTTTTTCTGAGAGCCGGCGCTAGGCTTCGGCCGCAGGGTTCGCCATCGCCTCTGGCGGTGCCATTTCGATGCGATTGCGGCCGGCCGCCTTGGCCCGGTAGAGCGCGGCATCGGCAATCTGGAACAGCGCCTCCGGCGTCATGCCCACCGAAGGCACGCCGCTGGCCAGCCCGGCGCTGATGGTCATGCCGTCCGTGTCGTTGCCGAGGCTGCGCGGTGGCAGCGCTTCCACCAGCGCACGCATGCGTTCGGCGATGCGGCTGACCATCTCTGCATCAGCGTCGATCATCAGGCAGGCGAATTCTTCGCCACCGAATCGCGCCACCAGATCCTGCTCCCTGAGCGTGGATTGCATCGCATTGGCGATGGCCTTCAGCGCAACGTCGCCGGCGAGGTGGCCATGCTCGTCGTTGTAGTTCTTGAAATGATCGACGTCGGCGACGATCAGTCCGACAGGTCGCCGCAGGTCGCTGGCGCGCTGGATGGCGGCGCGCATGGCTTCCATCAGGCGTCGCCGGTTGGCGATGCCGGTGAGCGGGTCGGAATAGGAGAGTTCCGTCAGTCGCTGGTTGGCGTTGCGCAGGGCTTCGGTTCGATCCGCCACCAACTGCCGAAGCTGTCGCTGGCGCCGATGCAGGCCGCGGTTGTAGCCGAGGATCCCGGTCAGCAGCAGCAATGCCGTCAACAGGATGGCCGACACCTGCAGCCAGCCGCGCTGCCACCAGTGCGGGTCGACGCGGAATGCCAGCGACTGCGGCGCGGCGGCCACGTTGGCGAAGTCGCGCGCCTCGATGACCAGGCGGTAGTCGCCCGGCGCAAGCCGATTGAAACTGCGGGAATGCTCGCTTCGCCAGCTGGAGAAGCCGGCTTCCAGACCCACCAGTCGCGTGCGGTAGACCGACTCGTCTTCGCGCTGCCCCGTCAGCAGGCTGAAATCGACACGCAGTTCCTGCAGGTCCGGCAGCAGTTCGATGGGCGTATCGGCCTGCACATCCAGGGGCTTGCCGTTGGCGAGGACGGAGGTGATGCGCAGTGGCCGGGGACTGCTGGTGCCGGCCGCGGGGCTGACGTTGGGATCGAACATCGAAAGCCCGGCCAGGGTGCCCGCCCAGTAGCGGTCGTGGGCATCGATGAACTGGCTGTTGGTATTGCACTCATCGTGGATCATGCCGTCGCGGCGACGGAACACGCGCTCTTCGTAACCGCCCGAACCATCCGGGGTCAGCTGCTGCACGCCGTTGTTGGTGCACACGTAGGTTCGCCCGACGCTGTCGCGCAGCACGCTGTACACGGCGGGATCGGGCGACTGGGGGATGGCCGTCCCACCTGCCGGACGCGGGTTGCGCGGGTCGGTGACATCCAGGCGGACAACCCCGTTGCGATTACTCGCGGCCCAGAGGATCTGGCGCTGGCCCTCGTCGAAGACGCTGATGGCGCGAAAACCGTTGTCCGGATAGCCGAGGTCGGCGGGCAGGCGTCCCCATTGCCCGTCCTCCAGCCGCAGCAGTCCGCGCGCATCCGCGGCCCAGAGCCAGGAGTGTCCGTCGTGGTCGATCTGCTCGCGCAGGCCCAGCACTGCCCATTCGCGATGGCCTTCCGGTGAAGCGAAGTCGGTCCACTGGCCGTCGCGAAGCCGGTGGATGCCGCTGTAGGACGTGGCCACCCACCATTCGACGGTTCCATCCCACTGGCGGGCGATGGCGAAGTTGGCTGTTTCCTCGGGGCGGATCGGCCACGGTGTCGGCAGCGGAACCACGTTCAGGTTGTCGTCGATTTCCTGCAATGGCGCGCCGACCAGCGACAGCAGGCGATGGTCGCGACCGTCGGCTCCGGGCAGGCGCCAGATGCCGCGCACCCCGCGTGCCGGCAGTTCCCCTCCAGCCTGCGTGTAGCGTCTCCAGTGACCATCCTCGAGCATGGCGAGGCCATCGCGCGAGGACCCGGTCCACAGGCGTTCTCCGCCGCGGCCATTGGGTTCGACCAGCACGCCGAAAATGCCGTTCTCGCTGGCACCGAGCAGCGATACCACGTGCCAGGGGTTGTCGTTCATGGCGGCCCTGGCCATGCCGCCTTCGGTGGGCAGCCAGAGCATGGCATTGCCGTCGGCATCATTGATCACCTTGACGCTGCGCACCGCATCGGAGGGCAGGCCGTTGCGCCGGTCGAAGGTTTCGATGTGATCGCCGCGCAGGCGCAGCAGGCCGCCGCGCGACGCCATCCAGACGGTCAGCTCGCCGTGGCTGTCGCGCGTCTGGGCCATCGTATAGATCGCCTCGGAGGGGAGCTCGCCGGCATCACTGCGCCAGATGCGCACGCCGTCATTGCGGATGCGAGCCACGCCACCGCCATAGCTGGTAACCCAGAGGGTTTCCTGTTCGCCATCCACGGTGGCCATCAGGTCGGTGGTGGGCATTTCCCGGATACCGTCGATATCCAGGCGCTGCCAGTCGGAGCGTGCCGGTGTCAGTTCGCGATACCAGATGCCCAGGTTGGCGCTGGCCATCCACTCGCGTGGTCCGCCGAGCAGGTGGCGCGTGCGTTGAATGGCGATTGCCCGCCCGGGCGCGCTGTTCTCATTGCCGGCGTCATTGCGCCACTCGCCGTCGACAAGACGGGCGAGGCCATCGTCGTGTCCGACCCACAGCTCCCGCCCGGCGTCGCCTTCGATGATCGAGAAGCGCTGGTAGAAACGGCGTTCGCCAACGAACTGCCATTGCCGGCCGTCGTAGCGCGCCAGGCCTTCACGCTCGAAGATGGCCCAGAGATTGCCATCCGCGTCGTTGGCCATGTCGCGGACCAGGCTGCTGGCCTCGGGCAGGGGTTGTGGCGTCCAACGGTAGCCGTCGAAGCGGGCGAGCCCGGAAGCCGATCCGGCCCAGACGAAACCGTTGCGGTCCATGCCGACCGTGCTCCAGATCTCGTCGCTGAGTCCGTCGCGGCTGGTGTAGACGGATACCGTCGGTCCAGCGCTGTCCGGCACCGCCAGCGGCTCGGTGGTCGATGTTGCCGCCGCCGCCATCGCCGATGACCAGCACAGGCATGACAGCAGCATGTGGCGGAGCAGCGTTCTCACGCGCCCGGTTCCTCCGGATTTCCCCGCACCGATTATGCGACAGCCGCCTGAAACACAGGAACCGCCTTTGTAAATGATGGTGAACGTGAGTGATGACGGGCGGGTGGTTTCCGCTGCGCTCAGGACAGATCGGCCGATGGAACCACGCGATTGCGACCGTCGCGCTTGGCCCGGTAGAGGCAGCGGTCCGCTTCGGCCAGCGCCTTGGCCGAGGTGGCGTGGTCACGGGCATTGGTCCAGCCGATGCTGACCGTGACCGGGATGCTTGCACCGTCCGACAGCGGCGCGGGCGATGCTTCCACACTGGCGCGCAGACGGTCGAACAGCTGCGGCGCATTCATGGTCGCATCGGGTCGGCAGAGCACGAGGAATTCCTCGCCGCCAATGCGCGCACACCACAGCTGCTCGAAGCGGCGCATCTGATCGGCGAGCCAGACCAGCACCCGGTCGCCGGCCTGGTGGCTGTGCTGGTCGTTGATGCGCTTGAAGTGGTCGACATCCAGCAGGGCGACAAACAGCGGTCTGCCACCCTTTGTCGCCTCTTCTAAGCATTCCTCCAGGTAGTGGTCGGCGCGGCTTCTGTTGGGGAGGCCGGTCAGGCTGTCGTGCCGCGCCTGGTGGCGTAGCCGTTCCATGAGCTGGTTCTTTTCGCGGTCGGCTTCAGCCAGCGCGATGGCGCGGTCCTGCAGTTCGGCGGTGCGGGTATCGACCATCGCTTCCAGGCGACGTTCATTGCGACGCAGTGCCGAAAGGCGGCTTCGATAGGCCAGGAACACCACGCCGAGGGTGCCGAGTCCCAGTAGGACCTGGAACCAGCGTGTCTGCAGCAGCGTGGCCTGGACAATGAACGGTGTCGACAACGTCGCCCCCGGCTGCCCATCGGAACCCAGCGTTGCGTAGCTGTGCAGGGTGTAGTTGCCGGGAGGCAGGTTGGTATAGCCGATGCGGGTTTCCGTCGTTGCCGGCCCGTAGTCCGCATCAAATCCTTCCAGCCAATGGCGATAGCGCAGGCTGCCCGGACTGGCGAAGGCCAGCCCGGCAAACTGGAACTCCACGCGTCGGGTGCCCGGCAACAAATCCAGCGGCAGGGTGCCCGGTACTCCGTCCACCAGGACGTGTTCCAGGGCCATCGGCGGCGGGGGCCGCGGACGCGGTGGGAAGTCGGCGGGGTAGATGCGGCTCACGCCCTTGGCGGTGGGAATCCACAGACTGCCGTCGGCGGCGACCATGCCGGCCTCCTGCGTGCCGCCGTTGCACTGCGTCGCGGTGAGGCCGTTTTCCTCGGTGAGGACGACGGCATCGACCAGTCGACGCGTTCCCTTCAGTACGGCATCGATGTTTTCCCGCTCCACGCGGGCGAGGCCGCGGTTGGAGGTCAGCCAGAACGCGCCGCCCTGGTCGATCAGCAGACGGAACAGCGTGTCGCTCGGCATGCCCTGCGCCCGGCCGATAGCGTGAAAGTGGCCATCCTGCATCCGCAGCAGCCCGGCATCGGTGGCCAGCCAGCCGTTCTGGTCATCCTCCAACTGGATGTCGAAGGTATCCAGGGCAGGGTAGCCGCTGTCGCGGTCATGGACAGTGACTTTCCCGTCGGGATCAAGCCGGGCCAGCCCGATCGCGGTGCCCACCCAGAGTGTGCCGCTGGCGGTTTCCTCAAGGCTCAGGATGAAGTCGGGCGTCTCCTTTGGGAACAGGTCGATCACCGTCGCCCTTCCGTTGTCGAAGCGTGCCAGCCCCTCCGAGGTGCCGATCCACAAAGCGCCATCGTGGCCGAAATGCAGTGCGCGGATCGATAGCTGCGGCAGGCCTTCCTCGCGTCCGATCCGACTGACGACGCGGCCCTCGTGCAGCCGGGTGACTCCGCCATCATAGGTGCCAACCCAGAGGTCGCCGGCCGGCCCCAGCACCAGCGTGGTGACGCTGAGCGATCCCAGTTGCTGTTCGTCCAAGTGGTCACGTAGCAGGCCGTCCCGATAGCGATACAGCCCTCCGCTGGTGCCGATGAAGACATCGCCGCTGGGTGTTTCCAGAAGGGTCCGGGCGAAGGGCTGGTCGAGGCCCTGCGAAGGCCCGAAACGCTCGATCGAGGTTTCCACGACCTGCGTCAGGCCACCGTTGCTGCCTACCCAGAGCGTGCCTTCGCGGTCGATCAGCAGCGACAGCACGCGGAGATCGGGAAGGCCTTCGTCGGTGCCCAGGCTTTCGACCAGCGCGATGTCGCCATTGCTGTTGAAGCGGGCGCGATACAGGCCGTTGGTCTGGGTGCCGAACCACAGCCGTCCTCGACCATCCATCGCCATCGCCGTGATGGAGGTCGCCTGCAATGAAGCGGGCAAAGCGATGCTTCGCAGCTCGTCACCCACGAGTTCATGCAGGCCACTGTCGCCACCGACGAAAATCCGGCCCGCCTGACCGACCAGCAACGCGCGGGTCTGGCCGCCGCCCAGGAATTCGCGACCGCCGCTGCCCAGGTCGATCCGTTGCAGGCCACGATGGGTGGCCACCAGAAGTCGGCCGTCCGGGCCGAAGGCCATGCCGAGGACGCGCTTGCCGACTTCTTCGATGGCGTTTGCCTGCTGTCCATCGATGACAAGGACGCCGTGATCAGCCGTGCCGACCAGCAGCCGCTGCTGCGAATCGAGCAGCAGGGCCAGTACCTGATCGTTTGCCAGCAGCGAGCGCTGCGGACCTTCGGACCATTGGCCGTTGTCGTAGCGAATGACGCCGTTCTGGCTCTGCCCCAGCCACAGGCTGCCGTCGCCCGCTGCCAGCAGGGAGCGCACGCCGCCGGGTGACATGGTGGATTCCGTGGCGGCATCGAAGGTGTCGAAGCCGCGTCCATTGAAGCGGGCGACGCCCTCCCAGGTGGCGGCCCAGAGGTAGCCGTCCCGTGTCTGCGCAATGGCGTGAACGGTGTTCTGCGGCAGGCCGTCGTCGACGTCGTAGCTGCGCACGGACACGGTATTGATGGCCTGCAGGGGCGTTTCCGGCTGCGCCGCCCAGGCGACGACGGAGATGGCTGATGCGGCCATCAGGAGCAGGAAGAGGATGGCATCCGGCCGCCAGCGGAAAACGCGAGTCCTTGCCGGCAGCCACGGCCCACGTGTGTTGCTTCGCCTGGTTATCGTGTCGGCCTCGGGCACGGGGGAGCAATCGCCAGCATTCGCGTCGCGCACAGTCTGACCGCGTGGGCGTGGGCTGTCGACCGGTCGGTGCTGCCGGATCGATGCGCACGCTGGGGGGATTGCCGAATCCGGGTACGATGACGTCGCTGCGTTCCCTTGCGGCCCGATGACAACCCCGGAAGTGCCCGATGATCCGCGTCCATCACCTCAACAACTCGCGTTCCCAGCGCATCCTCTGGCTGCTGGAAGAACTCGGTGTCGACTATGAACTGGTGCGCTACGAGCGCGACCAGGAGACCATGCTGGCGCCCGAATCGCTGCGCCAGCTGCATCCGCTGGGCAAGTCGCCATTGCTGGAAGACGACGGCAAGGTCTATGCCGAGTCCGGCGCCATCATCCAGTATCTGGTGGATCGCTATGACAGCGAACGCCAGCTGTCGCCCGCTCCGGACAGCGACCGGCGGCCGCGCTTCGACTACTGGCTGCACTACGCTGAAGGTTCCGCGATGCCGCCACTGCTCCTGTCGCTGGTTTTCAATCGCGTGCGGAATGGCCCGATGCCGTTCTTCGTGCGTCCGGTGGCGCGTGCCATTGCCGACAAGGTCAGCGGCAGCTTCATCGACCCGCAGTTGAAACTGCACTTCGACTACCTGGAAGCCGAGCTGGCGGCGTCCGGCTGGTTTGCCAGTGAGGACTTCAGTGCCGCCGACGTGATGATGAGCTTCCCGGTCGAGGCCGGTGAGAAGCGCGTCGGCTATCGCAACCGTCCAAGGCTCCGGCAATTCCTGCAGGCCATTCATGCACGGCCGGCGTATCAGCGGGCGCTGGAGCGCGGCGGCCCCTACGACCTGCTTGGCTAGCGCGTGACCGGCGGAGCGCCATGATCTGGATGCGGCAGAAGGATTTCCAGCGCTGGCTGGAGCGGCGGAAGCAGGGCGTTCGGGCCTACGTGTTCCGTCAGGGGATGCTGTTGTATGGCCTGCCGATGTTCGTCATCAGCAGCGTCATTACCTATCGCGAGGGCCAGGCCTCCTGGCTGCCGGCGGTCGGCCTGCTGCTTTGGCTGACGGGTGGCGCGCTGTTCGGCTGGCTGCTGTGGCGCGTGAACGAGTGGCGATTCCAGCGGGTGCTGCGGCTTGTCGGACGCCGGCGACGTGACGCCACGGTGCGAACGGATGACGACTGAGCGCGTCTACTCGCGGATCTCGAACCCCGGGTTCTCGTCCAGCGTGCCGTCTTCTCGCAGTACGGCATAGCTCTTGCGGTCACCGTCGAAAACCACAGGAATCGGCGGCTGGAACGGTGGGCGGCGGATGAACTTGAGCTCCCAGCCGAAACGTTCGTGCTCGCCCAATGCCCAGCGCTGGTCCTCGTTGAGCTGCGCCTTGAGTTCCCGGCTCAGCTTTGTGTCGCCGCTGCGACGCTCCCGATCCGCCATGGTCGTTCCTCCATCCAGCCCTGACTTCGGATTCCCCACGCCATCCTACGCCGCGCTGAAAATCCTTGCCAAGAATGGGCTTGGCGCTATTGCGGCCAGCGGTCCACGCGGTAGACCGGGTACAAGTTGAGGCGTTCGTCGAAGCTGGCGTGTCGCTTGTAGAAAAAGTTGAGCCGCGCGAAAGGATCGGCGGCGAAAGCGGGATCTTCGAGCGCATGCGCGAATTCGCTCTGCAGCTTGGGGTCGTTACGCAGCATCTCGCGGGCGACTTCCTCGGCGACGTAGGGCTCCATGTATTCCTTGCCCTCGAAGGCATTGTTGAACTCGCCCCAGGCAGCAAGCGAGTCCGACAGCATGGGCTCCAGAATCGCCATCACCAGTCGTGCTTCTGGCTGCGCGATTGGCACGAACACTGAACCCGCGGGAATGCTGCGCTGCTCGTCCTGCCAGGCGCCAGTAAACGTCATGCGCTGGTGCCCTTCCATCGAACCCGTGGCGGGCTTGGCTTCGGCTGCTCGGAAGGTGCGGACATCGGCTTTCGCCATCCCGTCGCGGAGGCCTTCGCTCTGGATCCCGTGCAGAGACAGGATGGTGCGCACCAGCCGTGCCTGCTGCGCTGGCACGATGTAGCCCGCACCCGGCGCGTTGATGACGGTGCTGGGCTGGATGTCATCGCGAAGCGGGATGGTCCATGTGGCCGGCTTGCTCTCGTCGTAGCGCGTCATCAGCGCGCCGGAGATTTCCGACGGCGAACGGGTATAGGCGTAGCCGAGGAAGTCGATGTCATGCGACCTGTCGCTGGCGGTGAACTCCATGTCTACTGGCTTCCCGGCCAGCTCAGCGCTGCGCTGATCGGCTTCGTTCGCCAGCTTCAACCACTCCCGGCCGTGCTCCGCGGTCTGCTCCAGCATGTTGATCACGGCATTGCGGGTGATGCGTACGCGGGTCGGGTAGTCTTTCCAGGAATGCGTTTCCACCAGCATGCCGAAGCGGTTGCGCAGCCAGAAATAGCCATGGGAAAACCGCGGAGGGGGAACGCCATCGACGAATCCCGATGACGGGTCGTCATAGGTCACGAAGGACGGATAGAAGGGCAGCGGAAGTGATCCCTGTTTTTTCAGCGCATCCAGCATGTCGCGACTCATCTGCTGGCCGGCGGCTTTCAGGGCGGCGTCACCCGCATGCAGGGGCTCGATCTGGATGCTCACGTCATGGCGGAACTTCGCGCCATCGGTGACGTGCAGGTCGACGTAGGCGATCGGGTCCCAGGCCTTGATCATGCGCAGCATGGCGCGCATTTCCGGCGCGTCGGCTTTCAGGTAGTCACGATTGAGGTTGAGGTTCTGCGCCGTGGTGCGCCAGCCCATTTCCTCGGGACCGCGCTGGTTGGGACGGTTCCATGCACCGAAGCGTTCGTGGCCATCGACGTTGAACACCGGCACGAACAGCAGTACCTGCTTCTGCAGCGAGCCCTTGGCGGCCTCGCCATCCAGTGCCTGGCGAACCGCCAGGAAACCCGCATCCTTGCCATCGATCTCGCCGGCATGGATGCCGCCCTGGACCAGCAGGACCGGCACGCCGTTGCGCCGGGCGCTGTCGGCATCCAGTGATCCGCTGCGGCTGACGACCATGGCCTTCATGTGTCGTCCCTGCGGCGTGACGCCGAAGTCGATGCAGCGCACGGCGTCCGGATAGCGTTCGGCGAAAGCGCCGCACAGCGCGATGACTTCGTCGTAGCGGCCGGTCTTCTTGAATCCGGATCGTTCGGAAACGGTGCTGAGCGGCGACGGATCAGCGGCAAGGACCTGGATGGCGACCAGCGCCAGTGCGCCGGCAAGCAGACGGGAAGCAGGGTTCATGAAAGGCTCGCGGGAATGTCGATGAGGACAGCTGCCGATGGTACGTCATCCGGCACGTCCGGTCGGCGCCGGTCCCCGGAAAACGCAGCGGATGCGCGCCACGCTTGTCGAGCGGGGTCGACTTGGCAACACTGTAGCGCCCAGGAATCGTGTCTCGATATGGAAATCAGCATCAACTGGCTCGTCATCGGCATCACTGCCGTGGTCTCCTACATGGCCCTGCAGGATCGACGCCTCATGGATCGGCTGATTTTCTGGCCGCCAGCGATCAACAAGGGAAAGGAATACCACCGGCTGCTGAGCTATGGCCTGGTGCATGCGGACTTCACGCACTTCCTGTTCAACATGATCACGCTGTACTTCTTTGGTCAGTTCATCGAGCAGAAATATAATGCCTTTGTAGGTCCGGCGGGTTACGCCCTGTTCTATGCTGGTGGACTACTGGCCTCGATCCTTCCGACCTACTGGCGCCACCGGAATGATTCCGGTTATCGCAGCCTCGGTGCTTCGGGCGCGGTGTCGGCCGTGCTCTTCGCCTTCATTCTCTTCAAGCCGTGGGCGATGCTGCTGATCTTTTTCATTCCGATGCCGGCCATCGTCTATGCGGTGGCCTACACGGTCTACAGCATCTATATGGATCGCAGGGGGCGCGACAACGTGAACCACAGTGCGCACCTGTGGGGCGCAGCCTATGGTGTGCTGGTTACGATTGCGGTCAACCCGGGCGTAATTGGCTCGTTCTTCAATCAGTTGATGAATCCACGCTTCTGATCGCCGTGCTTAGCCTTTGCGTCATGCAACCAGCTGATCACGCCTTCCGCCGCGGCCACGCCGCTGGCGAAACAGGCAGTGAGCAGGTAGCCGCCGGTGGGTGCTTCCCAGTCCAGCATTTCTCCTGCACAGAAGACGCCCGGACACTGTTTCAGCATCAGTCCGGAATCGACAGAATCGAATCGCACGCCGCCGGCACTGCTGATGGCTTCGGCTAGTGGTCTCGTCGACTTCACGCGCAGTGGCAGTGACTTGATGATGCGGGCCAGCGCACCGTTGCTGGCTGTCGGGTCGAACGCCGGTGTTTCGCGAATGAGGGCGGCGCGCACGCCGGTAACTCCCAACGATCGACGCAGGCGCTCCGACAGTGAGCGCTTGCCAGGTGCTTGCGCCAGTCGCCGTTCGACATCTGCCACGGACAGCGTTGGGCAGATGTCGAGGCGGATTTCCGCACCATCGTCGCCAAGGGCTTCGCGAAGCGGTGCGGACAGGGCGTAGATCAATCCACCCTCAAGCCCGTATTCCGAGACCACGAGCTCACCCTGCTGCCAGCGCCAGTCGCCGTTTTCGCGCACGCCGAGGGCGACCGGCTTGATCGGATCACCGGCGTGACGCTCGATGAAATGCTCGCTCCAGTCCAGCTCGAAACCGCAGTTGGAAGGTCGCAGGATCTCGACATCAGCACCCGACTTGCGGAGCCAGTCGACCCAGGTGCCATCCGATCCCAGCACCGGCCAGCTGCCTCCGCCGAGGGCGAACACCACGGCATCAGCGTTGATCGTTCTTTCGCCATCAGGCGTCACAAAGCGAAGCTGCCGGCCATTGCCGATGCCGACGCAACGATGCTGGACGTGGAAACGAACGCCCTGGTCGCGTAGTCGTCGTACCCAGCCGCGCAGCAGTGGCGCGGCCTTTTGGTCCAGCGGAAATACGCGGCCACTGCTGCCGACAAAGGTTTCGATGCCAAGACCGCGTGCCCAGTCGCGCAGTGCATCCGCACCAAAACGTCGCAGCCAGTGCTCGACCGGATGGCGTGGTCGGTAGCGTTGTACGAAATCCGCAAAGCATTCGTTGTGGGTCAGATTCAGGCCACCCTTGCCGGCGATGAGGAACTTGCGTCCGACGGAAGCCTTGGCGTCGTAGAGATCGACATCGACATCGACGCCGGCGGCGCGCAGCACTTCGGCCGCCATCAGACCGGCGGGTCCCCCGCCGACCACGGCAATCGTCGGTTGGCGAGTCGCGGTCATGGGCGCCGCTCCAGCAGCACGATGGTTTCGAAGTGCCGGGTATGTGGGAACATGTCGAGCAGTCGTGCCTCCATCGCATGCCAATGGGGCATCTGCACCAGATCGCTGGCCAGCGTGGCGACATTGCAGCTGGAATAGATCAGCCAGCGCGCATCGGCGCGATCCAGCCGCTCGCAGAGCGTGCTGCCGATGCCGCGGCGCGGCGGATTGACGATAACCAGATCGGCCTTTGCGATGGCTGCGTCGGGCGTCTGCGTGGCGTCAATCACGCGGAATGATTCGCCGCCTCGGCCCATCTCGATGGCGCTGTGCCGGGCACAGTCGATCGCATCCACGCTGATCTCGATGCCGGCGATCGCCGTTGACGCCGGCAACACCGCTGCAGCATGGAGAGCGAAGCCGCCGACGCCGCAGTACAGATCAAGCACCGATGTCGGCTGCCGTTCAGCGATCCAGTCCTGCGCCTGTCGATACAGGGCGGCGGCGATGGCGGTGCTGGTCTGGAAGAAGCCGCCCGGTTTGAGGTGAAGCGGTATGCCGTTGACCGGCATCGACAACATGTCGTCATCGCTGAGCAGGATTTCCTCATCGCCTTCGCTGGCCGCCATGTGCTGCGGCAGCAGGTTGATCGACACGACCGACACCGAGGGCAGTCGCTCGCGCAGCCAGGGCAGGTGCTTGCGGATGCGTGATTCTGATTCGCGGGAGCGGCAGACCAGACGCAGCATCAGCGGATTGCCCGGAGCGTCGGAGACGGTGATCAGCACATGCTTCAATTCGCCTTGCCGGGTGTTCACGTCATAGGGCGCGATGGCGGCGCGGGCGATGAACTCACGCAGCGGTTCGAAAGCGATCGACAGGGCAGGCGGATACAGCGGGCATTCGGCGAGATCGACGCCGCGGAATGTGGCGTCGAGGATGCCCAGCGTCGGTGCGTCCGTGGTGCCGGCAACCATCATCTTGGCCTTGTTGCGGAAGCCACGCTCGGCATTGGCGATGCTCGGCAGCCAGCGCAGGTCTTTGCAGGCTGCCAGTGTCTCTCGCGCCAAGGCTTCCTTGTCGGTCAGCTGCTCGCCGTAAGGCCGTGCGATCTCACTGCAGGAGCGGCATTCGCCGCGTCGGAAGTAATCGCAGGAGAAGTCCACGCTAGGCACGACTATGCATCCAGTGCTTCCCAGCGGACATACAGCGCGTCGAGCTGTTCCTGCAGCTGCGCGAGTTCGCGGCCTGCCTCAGCCGCCTTGTTGGCGTCCTGCTGGAAGAAGGCCGGATCGCTCATGGCAGCCGAAAGCTCCGTCATGCGCGCTTCCAGTGCTTCGATCTGGCCGGGCAGGGCATCCAGCTCGCGCTGGTCGCGATAGCTGAGCTTGCGCTTCTTTGGTTCCACCGGCGGTTCGTTCGCGACCGGCTTCGCCGCGGGTTTTTCGCTGTTCGATAGGGAAGCTGCGGACGCAGGCGCCTGTTCGGCCATCGCGGCCCAGTCGCTGTAGCCACCGACGAATTCGCCAACGCGACCGTTGCCCAGCATGACGATGGTCGAGGTGACCACCGCATCGAGGAAGGCACGATCATGCGAGACCAGCAGCACGGTGCCGGCATAGTCGGCCAGCTGTTCCTCCAGCAGGTCCAGCGTTTCCATGTCGAGGTCGTTGGTGGGCTCGTCCATCACCAGCAGGTTGGATGGCTTCGAGAACAGTTTGGCCAGCAGCAGTCGGTTGCGCTCGCCGCCGGACAGTTCGGTGATCGGTGCGCGGGCGCGGTCGGGCGTGAACAGGAAGTCCTGCAGATAGCCCAGTGCATGGACCCGACGACCGTTGAGCTCGATGTATTCGCGACCTTCGGCGACGTTGTCCACGGCGTTCCAGTCATCGCGCAGCTGGCTGCGGTGCTGGTCGAAGTAGGCGATCTCCAGCCGGGTGCCGTGTTCCACGCTGCCACTATCCGGTTTGAGCTCGCCCAGCAGCAGGCGAAGCAGGGTTGTCTTGCCGCTGCCGTTGGGGCCGATCAGGCCGATGCGGTCGCCGCGTTCGATGACGGTGCTGAAATCGTCGATCAGTGCGGTTTCACTGCAGGGATGCCGGAACGACATGTGCTCGGCCACGATCACCCGCTTGCCGCTGCGCGCAGACGCCTGCTGTTCAATGCGCACGTTGCCCTGCAGTTCGCGGCGTTCTGCACGCTCGCGGCGCAATGCCTTGAGCGCGCGGACGCGGCCTTCGTTGCGGGTGCGCCGCGCCTTGATGCCCTGGCGGATCCAGACTTCCTCGGCGGCCAGGCGCTTGTCGAAGCGGGCGTTTTCCTCGGCTTCGGCATGCAGGCGTTCTTCGCGACGGCGAAGGTAGTTCTGCCAGTCGCCGGGCCAGACGCTGAGCTGGCCGCGGTCGATCTCGACGATGCCAGTCGCCACGGCCTGCAGGAAGGCGCGGTCATGGGTGACGAAGACAATCGCGCCTTCGAAACCACGCAGGAACTCCTCCAGCCAGCGGATCGATTCAATGTCGAGGTGGTTGGTGGGTTCATCGAGCAGCAGCAGGTCAGGCTTGGTCACCAGCGCCCTTGCGAGCAGGACGCGGCGCTTGAGACCACCGGACAGGGCTTCGAAACGGGCCTCGCCCGGCAAGCCCAGGCGATCCACCACTTCCTCGGCGCGCCGTTCCAGATCCCAGCCATGGGCGGCGTCGATGGCATCGTGCACTCGCGCCAGCTCGCCGCTGTCGGCGGCATCGACATCCTGTGTCAGGGCGTGATGGCGGGCGAGCAGTTCCCCGACGGCGCCGCTGCCGGCGAGGACGCAGTCCAGCACGCTACCGGTATCGCCCTCGGGGACAGCCTGTTCCAGCATGGCGACGCGCAGGCCTGTCTGGCGGATGATCTGGCCGTCATCGGGCTGTCGCTGGCCGGCCAGCAGGCGGAGCAGCGTGGATTTGCCGGCGCCATTGCGGCCAACCACGCACAGGCGATCGCCGGCTTCGACGCTAAGCTGGGCCTTGTCCAGCAGGGGTGGGCCGCCAACGGCATGGTCGACGTTTTGCAGGGTGATCAGGGGCATGGGCGGGGATTATCCGGTCTTCGCCGCCATGTTGCGATTGCATGACAGCAAAGCCTTGCCTGAACAATCACTTGCGACCCATCGTTCAGGTATCGCCTTTTGCTCGAAAACGGTGTAACGTGCGCTCACTGTTGATTGCAAGGGTCACAGGAAACCGTGGCCCGATGCGGTTGATCTACCGTGAAAACGCTGTTCCGCAGCGGTTTCCAACGATCTGCTACATCGCTTCGCTTCGCTTTACTCCCTGCAACATCAGTAGCGCTGCGGTCATGTTCACCCGAACCTGCCGCGGATTTCATTTTCATGTTTCAAGGAGTTTCAGCGATGTCTGATCGTCAGAACGGAACCGTCAAGTGGTTCAACGACGCCAAGGGCTTTGGTTTCATCACCCCGGAAAGCGGTGAGGACGTGTTTGTGCACTTCCGCGCCATCCAGGGCAATGGCTTCAAGACCCTGAAGGAAGGCCAGCGGGTCACCTTCAATGTCGTCAAGGGCCCGAAGGGCCTGCAGGCTGACGCCGTCGAAGTCGCCTGATTTCGCGGTCGGCGCTGCCGATTGAAAAAGCCCCGGGTGGCGACACCCGGGGCTTTTTTTATGCGTCGCGGCTGGAGGTGGCGCTGGCTGGCAGCTGGCCGCTAACATCTGGGCATGGCGTTCGCCAGGCCTGTCCAGGCGGCGACAGCATATCGACACCAGGGGACCTGCGGATGGGGCTGGTAGACGGGACGCGATCAGTTCGAGGGACATCCTTCATCGCGAGGGAGATAGCCCCGAATGCCAGAGGCAGGGTGATCGTTTCATGACGTCGTGGGTCGGGTATTCGCGCAGTTCACGGCGGCGATCAGGACTCTCGCGCGGCGCATCGTTGCTGGGTTCCTGTCTGTTGTGGCTTTCACTCGCCTGCAGTGCACTGGCGACGGGTGCGCCGCGAAATCCTCGGTTCGAGAATCTGGGCACGGACGACGGTCTTCCCGTCACCGCGGTGGAAGCCCTGTTGCAGGACCATGACGGCTATATCTGGTTTGGTACCCAGGGTGGGCTGGTTCGATACGACGGTTTCCGTTTCGTGTCCTACCGCAATGTCCCTGGTGATCCGCGGAGCCTCGGCAGCAACATCGTCAACACGCTGCAAGAAGACCGTCAGGGCGCGATCTGGGTTGGCACGATCGGCGGGTTGTTCCGCCTGTCGCCCGACCGCACCGGTTTTGATGCCTTCGAGCCGGATGAAGGTCCGGAGCGTGGGAAGGGCAATCGCACCATTCGCCAGCTGTTGCTCAGCGACATCGATGGCGTGGAAACCCTGTGGATCGCCAGCGCCGATGGGCTGCAACGCCTCGACCCTGCGACGGGCACCTTCCACTTCTGGCACAAGGGGCGCGCAGAAGATGGCGGCCTGGCCAGTGATGACGTGCGTTCGCTGGCGATGGATGCTGAAGGCCGCCTGTGGATTGGCAGTACTGCCGGACTGGATCGGCTGGACCCGAGCGATGGCAGCATTCATCGCCTTGAACTGGACGGTGGTGGCAGGGCAAACGTGGTCATCCGTCTCCTGGTGGAGGACGACACCCGGCTCTGGATCGGTACGACGTCTGGGCTGCAGCTGCGCGCAATGACCCGTGACGGGTTGGCAGGGGAAGGCCTGCCTTTGCCGAAGGGCGTGGAGATCGACGATACCGTCCGCATGCTGTTCCGCGAACGTGGCGGAGCAATCTGGATCGGGACGCAGAACAGCGGTGCGTATCGGGTTGATGCCGATACGGTTCGCTACTACCGGCACCGTGCCGAAGATCCGCATAGCCTGGCCGATGACTCCGTGGTCAGCATGATCCAGGACCGCAACGACACGCTGTGGCTGGGCACCTGGTACAACGGACTGAGTCGCCTGGACCTGGGCAGTGGTGGCTTCGACCGGCACACCTCTGTCGCCGACGAACGCTATCGCCTCAGCGACAGCCTGGTCTACAACGTGGCGGCCGATGAGCAGGGCGGGATCTGGTTCGGTCTGCTGCGTGGTGGCATCGACTACGTTGATCCTGAAACCGGGGAGCTACGGCACTACCGGCACGATCCTGCGCGGACTGACGGTCTGCCGACGGATCTCGTTCGCTGCGCCGTACCGGATCGACAGGGTGGCGTGTGGGTGGGGACACAGCAGGACGGTTTCGGCCGACTCGATCGCGCGACAGGCGAATACGTTGCCGTGGCGCAGGAAGGTGCCGCGCAGGAGCTTCGCTCCGTGCGTGCCATGGCGATTGCCGGGGACGGAGTGGTCTGGATTGGTACCGAGGGAGGTCTGCTGCGACATGATCCTGCGGACGACAGCCTCCACGTCTATTCACATGATCCAGCAATCGCGGACAGCCTGTCGCAGGGTCGCGTGCTGTCCATGCTGCTGGATCGTGCCGGGCAGGTCTGGGTCGGAACGGAGACCGGGCTAGATCGGCTGGTCGATGAATCCGGCCGGTTCGAACATTTCCAGCATGACCCGTCGCGTCCGGACAGCCTCAGCCAGAGCCTGGTGACCGACATCCACGAGGATGACGAGGGCCGCATCTGGGTAGGTACGGTCGCAGGGCTGGACCTGCTCCAACGCCAGCCTGACGGCAGCGTGGTCTTCCATACCTACACGAAGCAGGATGGCCTTGCCGACGACACGATCAATTCGATCGAGAACGATGCCAAGGGACGGCTCTGGCTCAGTACCGACTCCGGCATCACGCGTCTGGATCCGTCGTCCGGCGAAGTACGCAACTACACCGCAAGGGACGGCCTGCCTTCCGGCAGCTATTTCATTCATTCCTCGGCGGAGTTGCCGGACGGCACGCTGGTGTTCGGTGGTTCGCATGGCGCCGTGTCCTTTCTTCCGGATGCGATCGTGGAGAACAGCATGGCGCCGCCTGTGCGGATCACTGACCTGCTGCTGTCCGGTGTCCCGGTACGTCCGGGAGAAGTGCATGACGGTGTCAGCCTGACGCAGCCGATCGAGTTCGCGAAGACACTGGTGCTGGGGCCTGCGGTCACCGACTTCACGCTGGAGTTCGCCGCGTTGCACTACTCGGATCCGACCCGCAATCGCTTTGCGTATCAGCTTGAAGGCTTCGACCGGGATTTCATCGAGGCCGAGGCGGCGAAGCCTCGAGCCACGTACACGAACCTTGATCCGGACGACTATGTTTTCCGCGTGCGGGCCGCGAACAAGGATGGCGTGTGGAACGAGGATGGGGCGCGGCTGCTGATCCGGGTATTGCCTCCATGGTGGGCTACCTGGTGGTTCCGCGCGCTGGCGCTGCTCGGTGTCATGGCCATGCTTGCGTTCGCCTACCGTCGTCGACTGGCTCTGCACGAGGCGAACCGGCGCCGTCTGGAGAGCAGCGTCCGTGAACGCACGGCGGAACTGGCCGCGCAGACCGGTCGTCTCGAAGCATCATTGGCCCAGGTTGAACGCACGCATCGCGAAGTGTCGCTCCTGGGTGAGCTGTCGGCCGCACTGCAGGGGAGCGAGGATGTCGGCATCGCCTGCCGGCGAATCAGCGACTTTGGTCCCAGGCTGTTCCCGCACAGCAGTGGCGCGCTCTACCTGCGGCGAACCGGCGGCGTGGGCTGGATGGCGGGCTGTACATGGGGGCTTCCACTGGACCGGCAGCTGGATGGTGGTGCCTGCGTGGCGATTCGCGAGGGCAGGGCGATCAGTCATCCGGTCGAGGGCGTCGCGGATGCCTGTTCGCACCTGTGTTCCCTGGATACGGAGGACGGTGCGAGTGCCTGCATTCCGCTCTCGGCACAGGGCATCCTGCTGGGACTGCTGCATATCCGGCACGAGGATGCGCCGGATGCCGGTGAAGCCCGGCGACGGCTGGCGGTTGCCCACTCCATGGCCGAACAGACGGCGCTGGCACTGGCGAACCTGGAACTGCGTGCCGCGTTGCTGGAGCAGTCCATCCGGGACCCGCTGACCGGGCTCTTCAATCGCCGACAACTTCAGGAGTCGCTGCAGGAGGCGCTGGTCAACAGCAGCAAGGTCGGCACGCCGGTAGCCTTGCTGATGATCGATATCGACCACTTCAAGGCCTATAACGACACGCATGGCCATGCCGCCGGTGACCGTGTGCTGCAATCGGTGGCCGATGCCCTGCAAGCACATGCCCGGCCGGGTGATGTGGTCTGCCGCTATGGTGGCGAGGAGTTGGCAGTACTGCTTCCGGATACGGCCGTGGCTGATGCGCTTGATCTTTCCAGGGCCATGCTTGACGCCATTCGCCGGTCCGAGGTCAGTCACGACGGGCGGCTGCTGCCGCCCGTCACGCTGTCACTGGGGCTCGCGGTATTTCCCGACGACGGTAGCAGCGCCGAGGCGCTGCTGAAGGCTGCGGACCTTGCGCTCTACGAAGCCAAGGCATCGGGACGCGATCGCATCATCCAATACTCGCAACTGGGCAGGGCGTAGACCTCGATGTGGTTGACCGGGAATGCTGAGGACGGCGAACTTGCCGGGATCAGCTATTCGTCAGGCCGAGTGTCTTGACACCCTGTTCAAACAGTACATCCACAGGTATCCGGGCTTTCCCAAGACGCTTGAGGTCCGCCGCGAGCTGGTCATCAATGTTGCCCAGCTCATCGGTCATCGATTTTGCGCGGGCGTAGTCGCCATCACCCTGGATGGTCAGCAGGTCGGCAGACAGCGAATTCATCGCCTCGGTCATCTTGTCGAAATCGACGCGGTACTTGCCGCTTTCCGCATCGCGACTGAAGGCTCCGCGCTGCTTGAAATAGTTGAAGCGGATCATGTTGGCCTTGCCATGCGCGTCGGAGGCACCGAAGCGCACGGAACGGAAGATTCCAGCAAGGAATGTGACGTAGTTGTCCATCAGCTTGCTCTTGTCGATTTCGCCCTTTTCAGCCAACTGGGTGACCATGTACAGGCCCAGCACGTCGGCCTTGCCTTCCTCGAAATTGGAGGCGTATTCCTTGAGCGCGTGCGAAACCGTGCCGCTGCCATCCAGGGTGTTCTTGATTCCGAGGCCGTGTGCGACTTCGTGGAACATGGTGTTCTGGAAAAAGGCATCGAAACTCAGATGGCCGAGCTGATCCTCGGCAATAAGCTCCTGCGCGATCGGCATCATGATCTTGTCGAACTTGGCCTGCATGACGTTCTTCAGCTGGAGGCGGCGCGTTCCCTTCTTGAGCTGGACTTCTTCGTCATTCGGCAGGTTGATGGCGATGGTCTTGGCGCCAACGTTGGCGTTGCCCGCATAGAACACCGCGTCGTAGGCGTTAAGGTCGGCGTCCGAACCCGGGGTTTCCGCCTTGTACTTGTCAGGAACCGGCAGGTTGCGCTGCAGTTCCGGCAGGTACTTGGCGAAGCGCGCGAGCCGTTCGCTCCAGGCCATGTCCTTGACCAGAACATAAGCCTCGTAGGCCGCCTTGTATCCGAACAACTGGTCGTCATAGGTTTCGATCGGTCCGATGACAATGTCGACCTGGTTGTCCTTCATGTCCATCCAGGCCATGTCGCTGGGCTGGAAGTCGTCGCTCTGCAGCGCATCGGCACGGAGCTTGAGGTAGTCGGCAAAGTCGGTGTTGGTGGCCAGTTGCGCCGCTTGCCGAAGCAGCGTGGCGGCTTTGGCAAGCGGTTCGGCGTACGCATCCTTGTAGGGCTCGACGGAAAGCTTGCCATCCTGATCACGCCGGATCAGCGTGTAGAGTCCAGTTTTGTCCTTCAGATCGGCCGCCTCGAACTGCTCCTTGCTCATGTCGGCGGGGTAGAAGCCACCACCAGCTGGCCGCGGCCCAATACCCGGAACGAAGGGATGGTCCTCGTTGAGTCGATCCCAGGGTCCATAGTTGACGTTGGCCAGGCGCATTAGTGGATCAGCCTTATCAAGACCCAGCTGGGTGATGTGTGAAGCCAGCGCCGCTCGCGTGCCCCAACCCTGTTGCCAGTAGATGGCATCCATTTGCCGCGCTGCCTGGATCAGCAGCCTGATCATGCGCTTCTGCTTGTCGTCCAGGGTGCTGAGGTCGGATGTCAACGGCACTTTTACATAGTCACCACGATGCGCCTTGAGGTAGGAAGCCACCTCGGCAGCATCGGCGGATTCCTTGGCTTCGGTGGCAGGCGTCGCCACATTCGCGGCGGCCGGCTTCTCAACGTCAGCCGAAGGCTCCCCGCCCGAGCCGCAAGCACTGAGCGAGGACACCAGGGCGACACCGATGAGTAGGGGAAGGGAACGCATTCGCATGAGAATCTCCTGTTGGCGGACATCTGAACGGCGTAGGGACGCGAGAGGCGCACATGAGAACATCTTTTGCGCCCGGGGTTCCATCTGCGGCGCCAACAGCGGTTTTTACTGGCGCTACCAACTGCTTTCATCAACCCGGTGAGAACGCATTCGGCCCTTCGGTATTTCGTTCGGGGGCTCAGGACATAGAATGGCGACATGTCGACACTACTGCTCAATCTCCGCCACGTTCCTGACGATGAGGCGGATGACGTGCGTGCGCTGCTCGATGAGCAGGGCATTGCCTGGTACGAAACCGAACAGGGGCGCTGGGGTATTTCGTTTGCCGGTATCTGGCTGCGCGACGATAGCGAGTTGATGCGGGCTCGCGAGTTGCTGGATACCTATCAGCGGGAACGGCGTGAGCGCGTCAAGGCCGAGTACCGGCAGGCGAAGGCCGATGGCAGTCTGCCCTCTGTGTTGTCCGAACTGCGCCGGAATCCGGGCCAGCTGTTATTGGCGGCGTTCGGTATTCTGCTGATGCTTGGACTCGTTGCTCTGCCGGCGTTTCTGCTGTCGCGATAGCGGGTGCGGTTACTGGCCGATGGCTGGTTGCACTCCTTGCGAAAGGCTTTGCCATCGCCCGTCACCGCGCAGGGACTGCCAATCGGGGTTCGTACGAAGGTCGTCCGCGTCGAGATAGCCCAGCTCTCGACTTCGATAGAGTTCGCGAAAGGCCTTGTCCACCGCGTTGTCGCGGGCCAGGAGAGTGGCCAGGCGCCAATGGGCGCCGGCCCGGTCCGGGAAGACCCGGATGGCGATTTCCAGCGAACGGATGGCCCGTTCGGTATCGCCGCTGGCCGCCATGGCGTTCGGCAGGTAGAAGGATGTCGCCACGTAGACGCGCTCCAGACGTCGGGTAGCGGATGCGGCAACACGCTGATCGCTGGCTTTGGCGTCCTGCTCCAGGGTCTGGAGGCGCAGGCCCCTGATGGCGTCGTCGACGGCCGGTGGCGACAGGCGTCGACCTTCGGCATAGCGCATGGTGAAGCGGGTGAACCACTGGTCGAAGTCACGGGCGAAGCGCGACTCCACGGACTCCAGCCGTTTCGCCTGCTTTTCCAGCTCCTTGATTTGCGGGCTGGTCCGCAGCTGGGCGCGCTCTGCCTGCCATTCCGTGGTGTCTGCCAGCGTGCGGAAGTCCTGGATGGCCTGTTCAGTTCGACGCAGGCGTTCGAGCTCATCCGGTGCATCCGACAGCCAGGCTCTGGTAGCAGCCACTTGTGACGCGACGAATGCCGCATCGGGCGGGCGGCGGTTCTCCCGGATGGCGATCAACTCCAGCCAGTTGATCGCGCGGCTGAAGGTGGCCGCATCGCCTGGCCAGCCATGGCTGCCGCTGAAGATGTCCAGACGATGCGGGAAGTCGACTTTGGCCAGCCGCTCTTCCTGCGCCATCATTTCGGCGTGGTTGAAGTCGAGGTCACCCGCCATGCCGAAGAATGCCGGTGGCGTGGTGCGGAATTTGCCGTACTCCGTTGGGCGCGCACCGCCACAGCCGATCATGCCGGCCATCATTCCATCCATGCTGGGCATGACGCTCCAGAGCGTCTTGGCGGTGCCGGACATGCCGGCGAAGTAGAGCCGGCGCGGATCGAAGGCGATGTAGTTCTGTGCCTCGTCGAGAAGGGCGCGGATGGCTTCGAGGGTGATCTCTTCCTGCGTATCGCTACGGCTCTGGTAGGAGCTCAGCACTACCCAATCATGGCGACGAGCACCGTCCACGGCCAGCCGCAATGATTCAAGTGCGCGACCGCGCGGATCGAGGATGATCAGCACCGGCCATCGGCGCTCAGGTTGCTCGGCAGGTGAATAGTCGGGTGGCAGGTAGAGCGCGTACTGCTGATCGGCGCTTGCGTGGGTTGCCAATGACGGGAGCGCCGTATCGCGGGGCAAGGATGCTGGGTTCATCGGAAGGGGCTGCTCGGCCAAAGCCCGGCAGGGAGTTGTGATCCCGATGGTCAGAAGACACAGGCCGAGAAGTAGTCGGAGACAAGGCATGGTTGGGTTCCCCGCCGGAAAATCTTGTCCGTCACTTTGCTACAGCGGGACGCTCGCCTGTAGTGCCGGAATTGCTCGCCGGCTATTTCAGTCAGTGTCTCGCGGTTGCTTCGGGGCGGTCTGATGGGCCTTGAGGCCAGGCAGGTTGGCGCTGGGCAGCAGCCAGTCACGCCACTTTGCCAGTGCGAGGAATCCGAAATAGAACACGCCGAAGGCGATCACCGTCTGCGGTTTGCTGATCCATAGCCCGCTGCCCGGCAGGTCCAGCTGGGAAACGACGCTGGCGGTGATGCCAAATCGCGGAACTGGAACAAACACCGTAAGGAACACGCCAGCCAGGTAGGCCATGGCGCCAAGTGCCCAGCCGGACTGCATGCGCTGCATCCGTTCGATGGGCGCCTGTCCCGGCTGCAGTGCGGCCGAGAGCTTGGCAAACAGCAGCCAACCGAATGCCAGAAAGGGCCACCAGGCCTTGAAGCTGATGGCCCATGCGGCGATGAACAGCAGATAGAAAAGCGCGAAACCGAGGATGCCCTTGATCTTTTTCGAGCGGCTCGTGTTCGGCGCGAAGGCGGTGGTGCCGAGGAATACCGACGCATGGAGCAGGATGAACTCCACCAGCATGATGAGCATGCCGTTGGCGACGGCATGCTCATCGAAGTACAGCGGCTTGAACCACAGCGACAGGAAAAAGGCGGCACTGGCCAGGTCCGGCAGTGCCGCCAGCATGCGACTCCACAGCGGGCGATGCTGCGTCGACACGAAGTTGGCCGGGTTGTCGCGCTACGTCGCGATGATCAGCGCTTGAGCAGGGTGAAGACCTTCTTCGCCGCTTCGATGTTGCCCTGTTCGTCATCGGCCAGCATCGGGGTGATGCTGACATGCACGTTTCCATCGAGCACGTTCAGCGAGCCGCCCATGATCGGAATCCAGTACGCCGCGCTCCCGACACCGTCGATCTCGGTGCGCTCGTTGGTCTTGCGGATCATGCCGCCGGCGATGCTCTCGGTGCCGTCCTTGCCCACCAGTTCGCGCTGCTTGTCGGTGAGGCGCTTGTTGGCGGCTTCGGTGGCGGCCTTGATGCGCTCCTGCAGCTGCTCCTCGGTCAGCTTGGGTGGGACGAAGCTCGAGGCCGTGGCCTTGGTTTCACGCAGCATGACGCTGACGTTGTAGTCGGTGGACAGTTTGTGCAGGTCGAGCTTGATGCGTTCGCCCGGCGGGCGCGTGGCGTTTTTCATCATTTCCTGCAGCATCGCCTGCTTGCGTTCCTCGGCATCGGGCCGTGGCCAGGAATAGTTGCAGCTGTCGGTGCGTCCCGTGTGTGATGGTTGAACCTGCACGTCCGCCGGTGCGCCAAAGGCTTCCTGCAGAGCCGACACCGGCAAGGCGTCGCAGATGTTGTCGCCGATGAAGCTGGCCAGGTCGCCGCCAGACGCGGCGGGTGCAACGGGTGCTGCAGGCTCAGTGGCCACAGCTGGCGCTTCCGCAGGCGTGGCGCTCTTTCCGGCATCATTGCCGGCGGTGTCGTTGCCACCACAGGCACCCAGCAGCAGGGTGGTGGAGCAGGCGAGGGCGAGAGTGATTGGTCGCGCGCGGAGCTTCATGCTGTTCTCCCTTGAAGAATGGTGTCAGAAGGTTTCGTATCTGTCGGATGCAGGACAACCATACCGATATTCGCAAAGAAACGATGTCAGGCGGAAGTTTGCGACATGGATGATCACCGACACACCCAGCACGACAGGCCAGTTCTGGTGCCGGACACCAATGTCTGGCTGGACCTGTTGTGCTTTCGCGACAGAACGGTTGAACCATTGCGGTTGCTGGCGATGAGCGGAGCGCTGCGGCTGGTGATCAATTCGCGTACACGGGACGAATGGCGGCGCGTTCTTGGCTATCCGCAGCTGGCACTGGATGCCGACAGGCAGCAGCGATTGCTTGATGAGTACGCCGGCATGGCGACCTCATTTGAAGCGACCTCGCTTCCCGCGGGGGCCTTTGATGGCTCCGTACTTCCCCGTTGCAAGGATCCGGACGATCAGATGTTCCTCGAACTGGCACGGGCCTGCGGTGCCGAGGCGCTGCTGACGCGGGACAACGCGCTGCTCATGTTGGATCGGCGTTGTCGGCGAGTGGCTGGCTTTGCGGTGTTGCCCCCGACCACATGGCTTCGTGGCAAGCTGGAGCGCCCCGATTCCGGCAGCCGTGCGATCGATGCTGGCATTTGAATTCGACAACCTGTTCGTCCGGGAGCTGCCTGGCGAGTTCTCGGGTGTGCGCAAGCCGCGGGCGGTGGAGGGTGCGCTGTACAGCCGGGTCGATCCTGAAGCGGTGGCACACCCCGAACTGCTGGCGTGGTCCGCCGACATGGCGCAACGCCTTGGCATTACCGACGACGACGTGGAATCCGAGCTTTTTGCGCAGGTCTTCGCCGGCAATCGCTTGTTGCCGGGCATGCAGCCCTTCGCCAGCAACTATGGTGGCCACCAGTTCGGCAACTGGGCGGGGCAGTTGGGTGATGGGCGGGCCATCAGTCTGGGTGAAGTCGTCGGTGCGGACGGTGCACGTTGGGAGTTGCAGCTGAAAGGCGCGGGACGGACGCCGTATTCACGGGGGGCGGATGGGCGGGCGGTGTTGCGTTCATCGCTGCGGGAGTTTCTCTGCAGTGAGGCGATGCACTATCTGGGCGTGCCGACCACACGTGCGCTGAGTCTGGTCGCCACGGGCGAGGGCGTGTTGCGCGACATGTTCTACGACGGACATCCGGAGTTGGAGCCGGGCGCGATCGTCTGCCGGGTTGCGCCATCTTTCATCCGCTTCGGCCACTTCGAATTACCGGCGTCGCGTGATGATCTTCCATTGCTGCGGCAGCTGCTGGACGTGGTCATCCGCCGGGATTTCCCGCATATCCAGCATGCCGACACGCAGGATCGATACGGTGCGTGGTTCCGCGATGTCGCCGAACGTACGGCGCTGCTGATGGCCGAGTGGATGCGCGTCGGGTTCGTGCACGGCGTGATGAATACCGACAATCTGTCGATACTCGGCCTGACCATCGACTACGGTCCCTACGGCTGGATTGACGATTTCGACCCGGACTGGACGCCGAACACCACGGATCGTCATGGGCGCCGCTATCGCTTCGGGCATCAGCCGCAAGTCGGCTTCTGGAACCTGCAACGGCTGGCCATGGCGGTGGCGCCCTTGTTCGACGATCACGAAGCGCTGAATGATTCTCTGCGGCATTACGCCGACACCTTCCAGTCCGCCGATCGCGACAACGCGGCGCGCAAGCTGGGCATTGGTCGCCGGGATGATGACGATGCGCTGTTTCGCGACTGGCTGGGGTTGCTCCGGGACGCCGAGCTGGACATGACGCTGGCCTATCGTGCGCTCGCGTCATTCGGGCCGGGCGATCAGCCGGAAGCGTTCCTGGCATCGGACACGTTCCGCGCGGCCTGCTACTCCGATGTACGTCTGCAGTCACAGCATGCCGAAGCCATTGACTGGCTGTCGCGTTATGCGCGGCGCATCGCGGAGGACGCTTTGTCAGCCGAGCAGCGCCAGCAGCACATGCATGCCGCCAACCCGTGCATCGTGCCGCGAAACTACCTGGCGCAGCAGGCCATCGATGCCGCGGGTGAGGGCGATCTTTCCGTGCTGCACGCTTTGCAACGCGCCTTGCAGACGCCGTACGAGGAAAACGACCTGACCCGCCCCTTCATGGCGCGGCGACCGGACTGGGCGCGTGATCGCCCTGGCTGCTCCATGCTGTCCTGCAGCTCGTAGGATCTGGGGTTGGGGACCCGGATGGCGTTATGCTGGATCGGTATTCGTTGGAGGGAACGAACATGAGCGCGATGGCAGGTTTGTGGTTGCCCGTCCTGCTGACGGCGGTGGCGGTGTTCATGGCCAGCAGCCTGGTCCACATGCTGTTCAATTGGCACAACAGCAGTTACCGGAAGCTGGACAACGAAGACGCCGTGCGCGAGGCGATCAATGCCGGAAAACCGCAGCCGGGAATGTATGTGTTGCCGTATTGTGCGGACATGAAGGCCATGGGCGAGGAGTCCATGGCTGCGAAGATGCGCGAGGGACCGGTGGGCTTCCTGACGCTTCGTCCCAGCGGCGAGTTCTCGATGGGGAAACCCCTGTTGCTGTGGTTCCTGCTTACGCTGGTTGTCGCGGCGTTCGGCGGGCTGCAGGCCTGGCAGTACGTGGGGCCAGGCGGCAGTCCCGGAGCGGCGGGGCATCTGGTCGGCATGATGTCGCTGGGCGTGTACGTGCTGGGTGGCGTATCCGAAGGCATCTGGATGGGCCGTTCCTGGACCAGCGTCGCCCTGTATGCGCTGGATGGCCTGATCTATTCGGTACTTTCCGCGCTGATCTTCATGTGGCTCTGGCCCTGACTGACCGGTTCGATCCGTCATCGCCGTCGCTGATCGGCCCCTGATGCACGAAGGCGAGCTGGGGTATCGCGGGCACCGCCTGTTCCTGCGCTCGGGTGGCGATGGTCCCGACCTGTGGCTGATCCATGGCTTTCCGACATCGAGCCGCGACTGGCTCACGCTCTGGCCATTGCTGTCGAAGAACTTCCGCCTGACGGCGATAGACATGCTGGGTTTCGGGCGGTCTGACAAGCCGCCCGCCTTCAACTACTCGATCATGGCCAGCGCCGATCAGTGGGAGGCGCTGGCTGCCGAGTCGGGCACCGGCGATGTCGTCGTTGTCGCGCACGACTATGGCGATACCGTGCTGCAGGAGCTGCTGGCGCGCCAGAATGCCGGCGAACTGCGCTTCCGTATTCGCGCGGCGGTCCTGCTGAATGGCGGGATCTTCGACGACGCCACGCGACCGCTGCTGATCCAGAAGCTGCTGAAAGGGCCGCTGGGTCCTCTGGTGGCGCGGCTGTCCAGCTACCGGCGTTTCGCCGCGAGCATGCGTCGGATCTGCAGGCGGCCGCCGGGTGATGAGGAGCTGCGCGAGCACTGGGCGCTGCTGATCGCCAACGGCGGACGCCGTGTGTTGCCGCGGATCATCCGCTACATCGACGAGCGACGACGCCATCGCCAGCGCTGGCTGGATGCCTTGCGTGACAGCGGCGTTCCGCTCTGCCATGTCAATGGATTGTGCGATCCGATTTCCGGGCAGCGCATCGTCGATTGCTGGCGCGAGCGTTTGCCGGACGGCGCGGTGGTTGAATTGGCGGACATCGGACACTATCCGCAATGGGAGGCACCACAGGCAGTGGCCGCCGCGGTGCTCGACTTCCTTGATCGTCATCCGGAACAGACAGGCCGATGAGCAGCGGACGCTATGCCAGGCGTGGAACGACCGGTGGGGTGCAGGTGGAATTCCATGAAAAGGCACCGCCAGTGCCGACGGATGGGCTGTTCTTTGCGTTGTTTCCCGATGCCGCTGCCGTCGAGGCCATTGTGGATATCCAACGCCAGCTGGTGGACGCGCATGAATTGTCCGGCCGCCCTATCGCCCCTGAGCGCCTGCACGTCACGCTGCAGCACCTGGGAGATTTCGCCGGCCTGCCATCGGGCCTGGTGACATCGGCCGAGCGTGCCGCAGCCAGCCTTCGGGCATCGGGGTTCGAGATTCATTTCGATCAGGCGGGCAGCTTCGCCAGTCGGCGCCGGCAATGTCCCTGTGTGCTGACCTGTTCGGATGCCGGCGATGAACCTGGCATCCACGATTTCCAGCGCGTCTTGACCAACGCATTGCTGCGCGAGGGCATCGATTTGCCGGATCCCGGTCGTTTCACGCCACACGTCACACTGCTCTATGACCGCCACCCTCTGGAAACCACCGCGATCAAACCGCTGGGCTGGCTGGCGCGAGAGTTCGTGCTGATCCAGAGCCTGCTGGGACAGACCAGGCACATCGTGCTGGGGCGCTGGTCGCTGACCGCCTGATCAGCGATTTGTGGCTTGAGCCGCGGGGCAGGCTTGCAGGCAAGGCATTCTGCACGCCCAACGCATCGGCGGTTCGTGCGCTCTGCAAGAGACGCCGATTCGCGAATTCAGGGCCTGTGCGGTGCAGCCATAAATATCAATGAGTTAGTTGGTGTCGCCGAAGCGGGCCGCAGTTGGCACGCCAGTTGCTCCATGGGAATCAGGCAACCCCAAGGAGCCCATCATGCGAAATCAAATCAACGTTCTGTCCGCCATTCTCCTGTCCGCGCTGTTGAGTGCCTGTGCCAGCAATGGCGGCAGCTATGCGTATCGCGACAACGGCTATCGCGGTGGCTACAGCCAGCAGAGTGTCTGCACCAGTTGCGGCACCGTGGAACGCATCGAGGTCGCACGTTATGGCGACGGCCGCAGCAGCGGCGCGGGTGCGGTCGCCGGCGCCATCATCGGCGGCGTACTCGGTAATCAGGTGGGTGATGGTGATGGCCGCAAGGCCGCCACGGTCGCCGGTGCGGTTGCGGGCGGTCTCGCCGGCAACAAGATCGAAAAGGACCGCAATGAACGCGACACCTATGCGATCTATGTCCGCATGGACGACGGCCGTCGCCTGGTCTTCGAGCAGAAGGGCCTGAACGGCATCCATACCGGCGATCGCGTCAACACCTCGGGCCGCGAACTCCGCCAACTCTGATGCAATAGTCCCCCGGCGCCAGCGGGCACATCTTCCCCCCGGATCCTACGTCCCGCTGGCGCCACCTTTTTTCTCCCCCCGGCTTAACTCCAACTACCGGCCCCGGAACAACTCCGACGGGGCCGGCTTTTTTTGTCCGGCATTCGGCGATATGTTCGTCACCACGTCAGAGCGGGTGAGGGCGGATGACGGAGAAACATGTAGAGCAGCCGGATGAACGCGGGTTCGTGGTGCCCTGTGCCCGGCTTTCGGTGAATGCACCGTTCCGCTGGCTGCGTCGCGGCTGGGCGGATCTGGTTCGTTCACCGCGGATCAGCGCCTTGTTCGGCGTCATCATCGTGGTGGTCAGCGTGTTGGTGTCAGCCTTCGCCTGGTGGCTGGGGCGCTTCGCTCTGCTGGCCGCGCTGCTGTCGGGCTTTGTGTTTATCGCCCCATTGATTGGCGTCGGACTCTATTCGGTGAGTCGTCGTCTGGAGCAAGCGCGGCAACCCAGCTTTCGCGCTTCCCATCGGCTGGCCATGCGCGTGGTGGGGCAGGCGGCCGTGTTCGCGCTGCTGCAACTGGTGATCATCCTGCTCTGGTCACGAGCGGGCATGATGGTGGCGGCCTTCGTGCCCGTGCGTGAAAGTGATCCCACAACGCTGCTGGAGTTCCTGCTGATCGGTTCGGCGGTGGGCTCGGTGTTCGCCGTTGCGACCTTTGCCGCGGCGGCCTTCTCCTTGCCGATGATTGCCGATCGCGATGTCGACATGATCACCGCCTGCCTGTCCAGCGTGAACGCGGTGCTGCGCAACAAGTGCGTGTGCCTGTTGTGGGCACTGCTGATCGCGGTGTTGACCGCGTTGGGTTTTGCGACGGCCTTTGTAGGCCTCGGCATCATCATGCCGTGGCTCGCCTACGCCAGCTGGCATGCGTATCGGGAAACGCTGGATGCGGGTGAGTGGCCGGCCTTGCCGGAGTAGTTGCGGACGCATCCATCAGTGGCATACTCGACTGGCGTCAATTCCACAGGGGGAATCATGACCAACGCACGAATCATCCGCTTCATGCTCTGGCTACCGCTGCTGTATTGGACGGGCTATGTTGGTTACAAGTTCGTCTATGACTTCCTGTACATCAACGTGTATCTGGATATTGGTGGTCTCGCGGGAGATAGCCTCATTGGCATGACTTCTCCATTGGTCGCCTATGCATTGTTCTTGGGTTGGGCGTTGCCCCGGCTTCGTGGCATTGAGGATGGCGAAATCCTGCGAAGCGTGGCGTTCCGGATGGTGACTGTCTTGGCTGCCATCGCGAGTGGCGTTGGTGTGATCGAATGGCTGCTTCGCGTTGGTGCTGGGGCCTCTGCTTCCGGCGTCATCACTGGCATTGTCCTTGTGTTTGTTGCTGTCTGGTTCGCCGGCTTCGCCTACATGGCGCTGATTTCCACCGTTCTCGGCCTGCGCTGGGCGGCGATGGAAGTCGTTGCCCGCATGGGCCGCTCCGGCATCAGTCGGGCGTACTGACGCCAAGCGTCGCCAGCGAGCGTCTTGGCGGCGCGCCGAACAGCCGGCTGAAATCGCGACTGAACTGCGACGGGCTGTTGTAACCGACCTGATGCCCGGCATCGGCTGCGGCCAACCCTTCGCCCAGCATCAGTCGGCGCGCTTCGTGCAGGCGTAGCTGCTTCTGGAACTGCAATGGCGTCATCGCCGTCAGTTGCTTGAAGCGGTGGTGCAGCGATGAGGTGCTCATGTGCACATGCTCGGCGAGTTCGGCGATGTGCAGCGTCTGGTCGAAATGCTGTTTGATCCATTCCACCGCGCTGGCGATGCGTCGTGCATTGCCGCCGCTTTCCACCAGTGATCGCAGGCGTTCGCCCATGGGTCCCGACAACACGCGATAGTAGATTTCCCGCCGCATCAGCGGGCCCATTACGGCGATGTCCTCCGGTGTGTCCAATGAGCGCATCAGCCGGAGCAGGGCGTCGGCGAACGCCGTGCTCATGGGCGCGACGAAAAGCCCACGCGAATGCGTCTGGAGTGACTCGGGGATGGACGGGGTGGTCATGAGGCTGGCGACTTCGTCGGGATCGATGGTCAGTCGAAGGCAGAGGTAGGGATGCTCCTCGCTGGCTTCCAGAATGTGCGAAGCGGCAGTCAGCGTCAGCGACACCACCAGGAAGTGGCCAGCGTGATAGATGAACCGCTCGTCGCCGAGCGTGGCCTGCTTGCTGCCCTGGATGACCACGCACAGGCAGGGATCGTAGACGGTCGGAATACAGGCTGTTGGCTGCGTCGCCCGGATCAGGCTGAGCCCCGGCATGGCCGTTTCGATGACGCCATCTTCACTGGCATGGTGGTTCACCAGCCTGGCGATTTCGGGCAAGAAGGCCCCTAGCGCGTCGTTGCGGGGCTTGGCGAACGCAAGATTGGACATCGCAAACTGTCGTGGTTCCATGGCACTGAAGCTTAGCGCGGCTGGCCGGAAGATTTGCTGCGAAGCAGCGCTCTTTGCAGGATCGTGCAAGAACAATGCAGCCCTGATCTACCGCTGCCCGAGACGCGGAACCTAGTCTGTACGCCATCCCAACTGGAGCCCGTCATGAATCAACGCACCCCCCGCCGCCTGCTTGGTCAGGGGCTAGAAGTTTCCGCATTGGGCCTCGGCTGCATGGGCATGTCGGACTTCTATGGTGACTCCGATCACCAGCAGAACATCTCCGTGCTTGACCACGCGATCGACATTGGCATCGATTTCCTCGATACCGCCGACATGTATGGCGTCGGTCGCAACGAGCAGCTCATCGCCGAGGTATTGAAGACACGTCGCGACGCCGTGGTGCTGGCCACGAAGTTCGGCAATGTTCGTGCACCGGACGGCGCTTTCCTCGGCGTCAACGGACGGCCGGAGTACGTGCAGTCTGCCTGCGACGCCAGCCTGAAGCGCCTTGGTATCGAGACCATCGATCTGTACTACCAGCACCGCGTTGACCCAGAGACGCCGATCGAGGAAACCGTCGGTGCGATGCAGCGGCTGGTGGAGCAGGGCAAGGTGCGCTACCTCGGATTGAGCGAGGCCGGGGCGGACACCATCCGGCGCGCCGTGAAGGTCGCGCCAATCGCGGCATTGCAGACCGAATACTCGCTGTGGACGCGCGACATCGAAGACGAAATCCTGCCGCTGTGCCGAGAGCTCGGCATTGGTGTGGTGCCATACAGTCCGCTCGGTCGTGGCTTTCTCACTGGCAGCATCCAGCGTCCCGACGATCTGGCGCCGAACGATTGGCGCCGCAACAACCCGCGCTTCCAGAGCGGGAACTTCGACGCCAACTGGGCGCTGGTCGATGCGGTTCGCGTCATCGCGGAAGCGCGTGCCATCACACCGGCGCAGCTGGCGTTGGCCTGGTTGCTGCATCAGGGGGAGGACATCGCGCCGATCCCGGGTACACGAAGCGTGAAGCGTCTCGATGAGAATGCGGCTTCTGCGAGCGTCGTGCTCGACGCCGAGACGCAGGAAAAACTGCGTGCCGCAATCGAAGCCATCGCCATCCAAGGCACACGCTATCCGGAAGCGGGCATGAAGTCCGTAAACCGCTGAACCGACAAGGAGTCGAACATGGAATACCGAACATTGGGACGCTCCGGCCTGAAAGTGCCGGTGTTGAGCCTAGGTACCGGAACCTTTGGGGGCGTGGGCGAAATGTTTGCCCGCTGGGGGGCGACGGACGTGGCCGAAGCGAGGAGTCTGGTCGACCGTTGCCTCGATGCCGGCGTCAACTTCTTCGATACCGCGGACGTGTATTCTTCCGGCGCCAGTGAGGAAATCCTCGGACAGGCTGTCAAGGGACGTCGCGACGACGTGCTGATTTCCACAAAGGCCACCTTCACGACGGGCAAGGGTTCGAACGACAAGGGTTCATCGCGCCATCACCTGATCCGCGCGGCGGAAGCCAGCCTGCGACGGCTTGGCACCGACCATATCGACGTCTACTTCATGCATGGCTTCGATGCGTTGACGCCGGTCGAGGAAGTGCTGCGAACGCTGGACGACCTGGTCCGCTCCGGCAAGGTCCGCTACATCGGCTGCTCCAACTTTTCCGGCTGGCACGTGATGAAGTCGCTGGCGGCTTCGGATCGCCATGGCATGGAGCGCTACGTGTCGTATCAGGGTTATTACTCGCTGATTGGTCGCGACTATGAGTGGGAGTTGATGCCGCTGAACCTCGACCAGGGCCTGGGCACCATGGTCTGGAGCCCGTTGGGTTGGGGTCGCCTGACCGGCAAGATCCGCCGCGACCAACGGGCCAGCTCTGGCCGTATCGCGCAGGGTGGAGCAAGTGGTGGACCGGAAGTGGAGGACGGCTATCTCTACGACGTCGTCGATGCGCTCGACGCGGTTGCCAGGGATCTCGGCAAGACCATTCCGCAGGTGGCCATCAACTGGCTGCTGCAGCGGCCCGGTGTTTCGAACGTCGTCGTGGGTGCGCGAAACCTGGAACAGCTGGAGCAGAACCTGGGGGCCGTCGGCTGGTCATTGGGTGCCGATCACATCGCGGCGCTGGACAAGGCCAGCCAGCGCACGCCGGTTTATCCGTATTGGCACCAGCGCAACTTCAACGAACGAAACCCGAAGCCGACGAGCTGGTAGCTCCGCTTGAGCCGTGCGATTGCGCGGAGCCGACCACGAAGGTCGGCCCCGTTTTCCAAATCAGGGCTGATAGGTGATTTCCAGCGTCGCGCTGGCACCGTTGTCGATCCAGATGTAGTTGGTTGCCGTCTGGTTGCTGCTGAACCTCAGGCGCAGCTGGGTTCGTCCCATCGCATTGATCGCGGAGAGACCCACCGCGTCGAACGCGGTGCTGGTCTGGTTGCCGCCAGTGAAACTCAGCAGCTCGGCGCTGGCTATCGCGCTGGATGACGCGCCCCAGTCGCTGGTCTCAAGGTTGCAGGCGCCGTAGCAGCCGTTTTCGACATCGATCACCAGATGATTGCCCACCGGATTGGTCCATGGATTGCCATAGGCGCTGCTGTAGGCAACCGTCAGGTGGGCGCTGACGATGGTGGCACCATCCGGAATGGCGGCGGTGTCGAAGGAGAGCAGGGCACGATTGAACTTGCCGTCCGTGCCACGTCCGATGGCGAGGCCCAGCCAGCTCTCCAGCGTGCCGAGGCCGGCCGAACTGCCATCGGCATTCGCCTTGACGTAGCCGTCGTTGGCATCCTCGTTGCTGAAGCTCACGGTGATCGGGTCACCACCCGAACCGCCGCCAGAACCACCACCTGATCCGCCGCCGCCGCCACTGACCGTCACCGTGACAGTGTCCGAATTGCCGCTGTTGCCGGCCAGGTCGACAGCGCGTGCCTGCAGGTCATGATCACCATTGGTAGCGGTACTGCTGTCCCAGACGATGGAGTAGGGCGCGGTCGCATCGCTACCGAGCAGGCTGCCGTCGAGTAGGAACTCAACGTGGTCGATACCGACGTTGTCGCTGGCGCCGGCAGTGATGGTGACGCTGCCGCTGATCGATGCGCCGTCGGCAGGCGAGGTCAACACGGCTACCGGTGGTTCGCCATCTAGGTTGTCCAGACCCCAGAAGCGGGCGATGTAGTAGCTGGAGCACAGGTTGACGTCGAGGATGTAGGCCCCGGCTGTGCCGCATTGAGTTTCGCCGTTGCCTGGATCAACCGGCGTGCCGTGGCCCATGCCGGTGATGCTCCAGGTCTCGACGCGGGCGATGCCCGATGCATCCTTGTAGACCCTGTGCGGATAGCCACCGATGCTTTCGCTGACATCGGCGGTCTGGTCGACGCCGTTGACGTTGGTCCACTGCTCCATGCTTTCCGTCATGTTCAATGGGCGAACGATGTAGTCCGCATCGCCATGCCAGACCGACACGATGGGCCACGGGCCGTTCCAGCTGCTGGCGGCGCGCACCTTGTCGCCCCATTGCGATGGACTCAAGTCGCTGCCGGGGTTCATGCAGCTGAAGGCGGCGTTCTGGCTGGTGGCGCAGCGATAGGGAATGCCGGAAAGAATGGCGCCGCCAGCGAATACGTCGGGATAGGCCGCCAGCATCACCGCTGTCATCGCGCCGCCAGCGGACAGACCGGTGACATAGACGCGCGAACTATCGCTGCCGTGGTCGGTGACCATGCGGTCGACCATCTGCTTGATCGACAGGGCTTCGCCCTGGCCACGGCTGATGTCGCCCAGCACGAACCAGTTGAAGCAGCCGCTGGAGTTGTTGCTGCTCTGCTGCTGCGGCAGCAGCAGTGCGAACTGCCAGCGGTCGGCCAGCAGCTGCCAGCCGGTTTCGTCGTCATAGTTGGAGGCACTCTGCGAACAGCCATGCATGGCCACGACCAGCGGGGCATTCGCCGGCAGGCCGCTGGGAACGTACTTGAACATCTGCAGGTTGCCGGGATTGCTGCCGAAGCCGGTGACCTGTGTCAGCGCGAGTGCGGGCATTGCGATCACGCAGGCGAGGACCGTCATCACGGTCTTGGCGACATGGAGCGCGCGGGAATACGGGGTCGAACCACTGCGAATGCGGGACATCAATCGGACCTCCAGCCAACAGGGAGATCCGATTGAGCCACGGCTGTGCCAGCCGGTCACAGTGGACGATGGGGCAAGCTGCGGCGCATCAATTCGGTCGCGAATGGTGGGGGCGACGATTCCGAACGCGTCGTTTGTCCAAGTCCGATGCTTTGCGGAGTGGATGTCTCGGTCTAGTTTTTCGGATTGTTCCAGGCGGTGTATACGAGACCGCGGAGATGATCGCGCACGTCACGCGGCCAGCTATCAATCAACGCGGCGAAGCCTTGCTGATCGTTGCGCCAGAATGCGCGGGTCGCTTCTTCGTGATTTGGCAGATTGCCGGTCATCGCGGTCATGAAGCGCTGGACGGCTTCTCCCGCCTTGCGGTCGATTGACGGTCGTTGGTCGCTGCGCATGGCTTGCTCGACGATCTGCCGCAGGGTTGCCGAGGCGCCGCGTGGTTGTTCCGCCAGCCAGTCCCAGTGTCGCGGCAGCAGTGTCACTTCTCGCGCGGTGACGCCAAGCTTTGGACGGCCAGGCTTGCGCGCGGGTAACGCCCGGATGCGGCTGCGGATGTCGGCCTCGCTTCCCCGCAAATCAAAATCGACGGCCTGGCTGCTGTCGTCGTCGAACACAAGGATGGGCTCGGCTGCGCCGTTGTCTGTTACCGACTTGATGATGAGGGCGACTTCGAGCGGCGTACCGCGCGCGATCAGGCGCGTTCCGTTGAACGCGCTGCAGGAGCGGATCTGGGTGTACATGGTTATATCCGGGTTAAATGCGGCGAGTATATTACCCGGGTAAATTAATCCGAAGCAAGCGCCGGGCTTGCGGAACGCTATTTGAAGTCGCGATGGCAGGCTTTGCAGGCTTCAAAAGTCTCACCTCGCGCGGCGGCCAGGCCCTTGCAGTCCGAGCCTACGGCCGACTGCATCTGCTGGATGCCGTCCCGAAGCGCCTTGGCGTGTTCGCTGAATGGCGCGTCTAGATCGTCGCCCATCGGCAGGAAGACCGGCTCGATGTCATCGGCCATGCGCGCGAGGGTGTCGATATGGCTGCCGACGGCTTCCGGTCCGCATTGTCCGGCCTTGATGGCATCGCCAACGGCACCGAAGTGGTAGCGCATCATCCACATGACCGCATGCGGTACTTCGCTGCCTGCGGAGAAGCTCTGGTAGGCCTTGATGCCGCCAAGGGCGCCAGCGAGAAGGCCGATGATGAGGACGATTGCGATGCGCATGGACTGTTCCCGGGAGGATCGAAGCAGCGCCCGATTCTGCCTGTGATGTCAGGAAGGCACCACCCTTGTCTGGGTCGCGCGACATCTGCTGGCTTATCATGCGCCACCTTGTAGCAGGCGTTGTGGGTTGGCGGGCGAAGATGGATGCGGGTTGGCTTGAGCGGTTTTCCGGGATTGACCGTCTGTACGGGCAGGGCAGCATCGAACGCCTGTCCGGGGCGTCCGTGTGCGTGGTGGGTGTCGGTGGCGTTGGCTCTTGGGTTGCCGAGGCGCTGGCGCGGTCAGCCGTCGGACATATTCGCCTGATCGACGCGGATGACGTGTGCATCAGCAACAGCAATCGCCAGCTGCCCGCGTTGGCGGGCAACTTCGGTCGTTCCAAGGTCCGGCTCATGGCCGAACGCCTCAGCGCGATAAATCCCAATGCGCGGGTGGATGCGATCGAGCAGTTCCTGACTCCAGGCAACCAGACGGAACTGATTGGTGACGACGTCGATGTCGTCATCGATGCCTGTGATGCGTTCCGCGTGAAGGTGGAGCTGATCGCGTGGTGTCGACGTCGCAAGCAGCGCCTGATTGTCGTCGGTTCGGCAGGTGGGCGAGTGGATCCGACGATGGTGCGGCTTCGCGACCTGAGCCGTACCGAACACGATGCCATGTTGGCATTGATCCGCAAGAAGCTGCGCTCGGACTTCGGCTTTCCCCGTAGCGCCAATCGCTATTTCAGCGTGCCCGCCGTCTATTCGCTGGAGAACGTCCGCTATCCACAGGCGGATGGCAGCGTATGCGGCCTTCGGCCAAAAACCGATGGCGGTGCAGGCAATCTGGACTGCGGCAGGGGGCTGGGTGCTGCAACGCATGTCACGGCCACGTTTGGCATGGCCGCTGTGTCGCGTTGTCTGGACTTGCTGCTGGAGAAGCGCTGAGCCGAAGGCTTCGGCGCCGAGTTCGGCCTTGCCCCGGGGCGGGACATTTTGGGGTTTCGCCAAAAGATGGCGTTAAAAAGTGTGAACTATGACACAAGTTTGCATTTAAGCCTTTGTTTTGCGACGTGATTCGCGTAATCTCCCCATTAGCGGTAATGGGTAACCGATAATCGGTTGCCCATTCTGCGTATCTGCGGCTGGGGAGTCGCAGCTGTGGAGAAAGACCTATGAAACATCACGACGGATTCAGCCTGATCGAGCTTATGGTCACGCTGGCCGTGGCGGCCATCCTGCTCAGTGTCGGGGTGCCCAGCTTCGCGGAATTCATCCGCAACAACCGCCTCGCAGCCGGCACCAATAACCTGGTCGCCGCCATGCAGGTGGCCCGCGCGGAAGCCATCCGCCGGGGCGAGCCCATCACCTTGTGTGCCAGCGCCGATCCAGCCGCGAGTGCCGTCAGCTGCACTGGCGCAACGGCCTGGGGTGGTCAGGACGTCGTCCTCGTCGTGGACGGCGTTCGCGCAGGCAATCCCAGCCCCGCCGAGCTCGTTCAGGTCTTCAACAACGAGGACCTGCAGCTCAGCATCACTGCGCCAGAACATAGTGGTGGGTTCATTCGTTTCCTACCTAACGGCGAAGTCGTTACCGGCTCTACGTTGGAAGTTTTCTTTGAGCTGAAACCCGATACCTGCCACGGCGAGCAGCGCCGGCGGGTCTACCTGAGTCGCATGGGGCGCATCCGCACCCAGCGCCTTGCCTGTTCCTGAGGACGTCTGCATGTCCACCACGTACTCGTTCAACTCAATACGTTCACTCCGACGCCGAGGCGGCTTCAGTCTGATCGAAGTGATGATCGCGCTGCTGATTACGTCGGTTGGCCTGCTTGGCCTGGCGGCTCTGCAGGTCAGCGCCATGAAGTACAACCACAACGCCTACCTCCGCTCGCAGGCAACGTTCCTGGCCAAGGACATGACCGAGCGGATGCGCGCAAACCGCACGGCGGCTCTTGGCGGCGACTACGACATTGCTTTTGGTGCAGCTGCTCCCGGTTCGGGTTCGCTGGCCAACGATGACGTAAGCGCCTGGATTGGCAGCGTAGGGAACGCGCTGCCCGGCGGGCAGGGGGCAGTCACTGTGAATGGCCGTGTCGCCAATGTTTCGCTGCGCTGGGAAGATGCGCGTGGCGAGGAGGGTAGCGAGAACACACCCTCTGGCGAGTTGCTCTCATTCAACTACACCACCGAGCTATGACTATGCGGCCGAACGTCAATTTCCAGGGGCGTCTGCAGCGAGGCCTGACTCTGATCGAGATGATGGTGGCGATGGTGCTGGCGTTGCTGCTCACTGCTGCCGTCCTTCAGGTTTATTTGCTCAACAAGACTACCTTCACGGCGCAACAGCAGTCGGGCATCGTGCAGGAGTCGGGCAACTTCGCGTTGGAATATCTCACTCGAGATGCACGCATGGCCGGGCTGGCGGGTTGCAGTAGCCGTCGCTCCGGTACCCAGCCATTGCCGGTACATAACTACCTCAACAGCACGGCCTATCCGTTCGACCTGATTGGTCACGGCATTTCCGGCTTCGAAAGTACCGGGACCGGTGTTGGTGCGACTTACAACATCACGGCAACCAACCCGGCGCCGGGCGGTGGCTGGACGCCGGCATTGCCCACCGGCGCGAATGCGCTGGACGGAAAGGCGCTCCCCGGTTCGGATGTCCTGGTGGTGAGCGGGATTTCACCCGATGACATCCCGTTGGTGGCGCCATTCACTTCGGGCTCGCAGATTTTTGTCGACGATGTCCGGGATATCACCAACGGTGAAATTCTTGTGGTGACGAACTGTCAGCAGGCAGAGGTTTTCCAGGCAACCAATGTCGTCAGCGCCAGCAATAACATCGTCGGTTCGAGTGCCGGCAGCTACACGCCGGGTAATGCTGAGAATATTGCCTCCACCGGTCCCGAAGGACCGTTTACGGAAGGGACTCGGGTTTCGAGGCTGCGTTCATACGCCTACTACGTTGGCCGCGGCACTGACGGCACGCCGTCCCTGTACCGGGCATCCCTGCGTGGCGGCGCCATGGAAGACCAGGAACTGGTGCCTGGGGTGGACTCGATGCAGATTGTCTATGGCGTTGACGGCAACGAGGACTACATCGTCGATGACTACCGCGATGCCAGTGCGGTAACCGATTGGCAGCAGGTCCGGGCCATCCGTGTTTCCTTGCTGATGCGTTCTCCGGAAGAGTTCCTCGATGGCATGGACACGGCGACCTACAACCTCGCGGGCACCACGATCAACCCGGTGGATGACCGTCGGCAGCGTCGCGTGTTCTCTTCCACCATCGCGCTTCGCAATCGCTTGCTCTGAGAGGCTCAGACATGACTCGTTCGTTCAAAACTTCATGCCTTGCCGCTAAGCAGCGCGGTGCGGTATTGATGGTCAGCTTGATGGTGTTGTTGATGCTCACGATGCTGACCCTGACGGCCATTCGTGCCAGCACCATGCAGGAAAAGATTGCAGGCAGTACGCGGAACATCGACTTGGCCCTGCAGGCTGCCGAGGCGGCGCTGCGTGCAGGCGAGACAGGGCTTTCCGGCAACACGCTGCCTGACTATCACTCCACGGCTGGCTGGTACCACTACGTGGACAAGCCGGCACCGACGTTGGCCGCGCCCAGCACGGGCTGGGACAGCGGTGTGATCACCATGCCGATGGTCGCCGATGATGGCTGGAAGGTCAGCCAGGCACCTCGTTACATCGTCGAAGCGCTGCCGCCGATTCCCGAGCCGGGCGGCGATCTTGAGGCGGGTGGTGTCCAGCCCGACACGACCATGTACCGGGTGACCGCCATCGGCTTCAGTACCCAACCGTTCGCCGATACCGGTGACGCCCAGTATTCAGTGATTCTGCAGACGACCTACCGCCGCTGATGCGGTGATAACGGTTCCATGAGGAGTGCCGCCATGAGCGCAGCCATGCCAGTGTCCAGCCACACCATTCATCCGCTGATGTCGCGTCTCGGAATCGCCTTTGCCATTGCGGGACTCAGCTTCAGCAGTGCCGCACGTGCGGACTTGGCCAACATTCCACTGTCCGTCGCGAACAGTGTCGAACCCAACCTGATGCTGGTGCTCGATGATTCCGGTTCCATGGACTGGGAAATGTTGTTCAAGACGGATACGGGCCAGCTGTCCTTCCAGGTCAGTAGCGACAGCAACGGCACCCTGGTGGATGGATCAGGTCGGCTGCGAGTGTCGGGCAACATTGACTATTCGTACCTGTTTCCGAATGGCACGGGTAGCGGAAACAAGGTCTACGCATACAACAGCACTAACGGGCGGGCGCTGCCGCCGCGTCCCGAGTTGGCTTTCGCCCGAAGCTCCGATTACAACGGTCAGTATTACGATCCCATGGTGACTTACCGCCCCTGGGTGAAGGCCGATGGGACTTACTACCCGGATGCAACCCCGACTAGCGCCATTTCAGACCCGGAGGTTTCCGGTAGCGAGCGCCTGAATCTCACGACAGATATCTATGCAAATGACAACAACTGGCGTTTCTATACTGCCAGGAGCATGCGTCGCGAAAACGGCAGTGGTTATCCGGGGGAAACCAGGGAAACCAACAACAGTGGTTCCACCCAACGCTATCACTACACGCCGGCAACCTACTACGTTCGTCTGAATTCAAATATTGCATTGCCAGGCTGGCTGGGTGGCAATTGCCAAACAACCTCCGGTGCGCGGTACGAGACTTACTATTCAAGTTGGAGTACTGCGCGACAGACGGCGCTTGAAGCTGTGGGCGTCGACGCGATTGCCTTTGACGGTGGTTGCCTGAAGAAGTACGAAATTCCATCGGCGACCAGTTTCCCCAGTGGTCGTACCCAGGCCGCCGAGCTTCAGAACTTCGCCAACTGGTTCAGCTATTACCGCAAGCGTCACATGACGCTGAGGGCAGGTCTTGGTGCCGCCTTTGCCGACAAGAACGGTATGTCGGTTGGTGCCTTCACGATCAACAGTCGTAGTAGCAGCGTAGACATGTGGAGCATGGATACGCAGAAGGATGACCTGTACGACTTCATGTACGGTCGAATTGGAAGAAGTGCCAGCACCCCAAATCGCGAAGGCATGAGTCATGCAGGAAGTCTTTTCGCGTCCCGCAATGCAGGCATCATCAAATATGCCTGCCAGCAGAACTTCATGCTGCAGTTCACGGACGGTTACAGCAACACGAAGCCCGACCTCAACGTCGACAATGCGGATGGAAACAACGGGGCGCCGTACGCGGATAGCTACAGCGATACGCTGGGCGATATCGCCATGTACTACTATGAGAATCGCCTTCGCACCGATCTCGACGCCGGCAAGGTGCCCGTTCGTGCCGAATGCTCCACGTCCAATCCACCGGCGTGGATGGACTGCGAGCGTGACCTGCATGTGAATACCTACGGCATCACCCTGGGTGCAGTGGGCGATTTCTATGCCAATCCGAACTACTTCAGCGGTCGTTATCAGACGGTGCGGGATGCCTACACCTACCCCCCGACCTGGCCAACCAACGTCAACGATGATTCTGGTCGCGAACAGGTAGACGACCTCTACCACGCAGCGGTGAATGGCCGTGGCCAGATGTTCAACGCTCAGAATTCCACCGAGCTTAGCCAGAAGTTGAGTGAGGCTTTGAGGGCAATTTTTGGTAGCGTGATCAGCTCTGCATCGGTGGTCGCGTCAAACTCCACTCGACTGGACGCCAACACGGTCATCTACCAGGCACGATTCGATAGCGCGGACTGGAGTGGTCAGCTGCTGAAGATCGGCGTCAATGCAGACGGTAGTGTGGGCGCATTGGCCTGGAATGCCGGCAGCCTCATCCCGGCACCCGCCAGCAGGAGCATTTACACGCGGACGGGGGCAGGTACGCGAGTCGCTTTTGAATGGAACAATCTCGACTCCACCCAACAGGCGGCGCTCAATGCCGGCGATGATGGCCAACCGGATGGTCTGGGCCCGCAGCGCGTCGACTATCTGCGCGGTGATCGCAGTGGCGAGCAAGCCAACGGAGGAGCTTTCCGGGATCGTGGAAGCGTTCTTGGAGACATCGTGAATGCGAGCCCGTGGTTCGTGGGCGCTCAGGATTTCGGCTATGACCAGTTGCCCGCTGGAGCAGCCGGGCGCTCCAGCTACCGCGCTTTCGTGAATGGCAACAAGAGCAGCCGTCAAGGCATGGTCTACGTGGCCGCAAACGATGGCATGGTGCATGGCTTCAATGCCGATAGTGGTATCGAGAGCTACGCTTACATCCCGAGTGAAATCGTGGGCGATCTGAACAGCCTTACCGATCCGTCCTATCGCCATCGCTATTACGTCGATGGCACTCCGATTTCCGGTGATGCATACGTTGGAGGCAGCTGGAAGACCTATCTGGTCGGGTCGCTCGGTGCGGGTGGCAAGACGGTCTATGCGATTGACGTGACCAATCCGGGTGCCCTCGGCGTCAATTCCATCAAGTGGGAATTCACGGACCCGGATCTGGGCTACGTTGTCGGCCGACCCAGCATTGCTCGCATGGCGAATGGTAGCTGGGCAGTAATTTTTGGCAGCGGCTATACCACCGGCAAGTCGGCCAAGCTTTTCATCGTCGACCTGGCAACGGGTTCGCTGTTGAAGAAGATCTCCACAGTGCGCTCGCAGGATGAATCGACGGCGTCCGCCAACGGTATGGCATCACCGTTCCCGGTCGACATTGATGGTGACCGCGTCACTGACTTCATCTATTCGGGCGACGAATACGGCAACCTCTGGAAGTTTGATGTACGCGCTACCAGCGCGAACAGCTGGGGTTCGTCGTTTGTTCAGTCGAACCGTCCGCAGCCTCTGTTCACGGCTTGCGCAGGGCAGGATGCCTCTGGGCCGTTCGCGTGCCCGGCCGGTCGCCGCCAGCCGATCACCATGCGGCCAGTGGTGGGTCGTGGAGAGACCGGTACATTGATGGTCTATTTCGGTACGGGCAGCTTCATCCAGAGTGGCGACAACATCGTCGCACCGAGTGATCCGGTGCAGAGTTTCTATGGCATCCAGGACGCCAACACGCTGTCAGGCAACAACAGTGGTGATCGCGTCGCGGGGCGCAGCGAGCTGACCGAGCAAGAAATCCTCGCCGAAGTAGGAGCGAATGGCAGTGACTTCCGCGTCGTGAGCCAGAATCCGGTCGGAGCCACGAAGAAGGGCTGGTACATGGACCTGGAGTCGCCGCGAAACGGCATGGAGGGCGAGCGCGCAGTGTCGCAGCCGATCCTGCATGACGGTCGACTGATTTTCCCGACGCTGATTCCGAGCTCTGATCCTTGCGAGGGAGGCGGCACCAGCTGGCTGATGGAGCTCGAGGCCCAGAGCGGTGGTAGCTTCGACATTCCGGTGCTGGACGTGAATGGTGATGGCGTCATTGACGGCAATGACTACGTCGACTACGGCGGCGATGACCATTCACCGGGAGGCCGTCGCTCCGAGGTGGGTATCATCGACACACCGACCATCATCGAAGGTAGTGGTGATCAGGCTGATCGTGAGTACAAGTACGCGTCTGGGTCCACCGGCGGCATCGAGGTTGTGACCGAGGCAGGACGACGCAGTAAGGGTCGCAACTCGTGGCGTCAACTCTGGCCCGGGAACTAATGGTCATGTGTACGGAACGTCGAACGGAGACTTTGGGCTTCACCCTGATAGAACTGATGATTGTCGTGGCTATTCTGGCGATCATCATTCTGGTTGCGTATCCAAGCTATCGGGACCAGATGGTGAAGACACGCAGAGCCGAGGGAAAGGCGGTGTTGAGCAGTGCCGAGGCGCGGATGGAACGATGCTTCACGCGTTTTAGTGCCTACAACAATGCGGCGTGTACTGGGATATTTCCTTTGAACTCGGAAAACGGCTGGTATCAAGTGACGACGTCGGCAGTCAATGCAACTAGCTACACGCTGAGCGCAGCGCCGCAGAAATCACAAGCCGTTGATGACACGTTGTGCGGGACGCTTACACTAACCAGCACCGGTATCCGCGGGCAGAGTGGTACCGGGACCAATTGCTGGTGAGGCTTAGTCGGGCAGGTTGAACAGGCGGCGGGCATTGGCCGTGGTCTGTTCAGCCAGCTCGGTAGCTTCGCAGTCGCGGAGTTTCGCAATCACGGCCAGTACGGTGGTGAGGCGTGCTGGCTCGTTGCGTTGGCCACGCCAGTCGACGTCCGGCTGATCCGGAGCGTCGCTTTCCAGCAGCAGTTGATCGGCCGGTATCGTGGCGACCATTTCACGAAGGCGGCGGGCACGCGGGTAGGTGACCGGGCCGCCGAACCCCAGCAGGAAGTCCAGCTTCTGCAGTTGCTTTGCCTGTTCCAGGCTTCCGGGGTAGCTGTGCACCACGCCACGAAGGCCGTTTAGCCGACGAAGGCTGTGAATTACATCCTCGACCGCTCGTCGGGCATGGATGATCACGGGCAGGTCATGTTTCCTTGCCAGTTCCAGCTGGGCTTCGAAGAGCTGTTGTTGCCTGTCGCGCCCGGCAGGGTCGGCAATTTCCTCGACAAAGTGATCAAGGCCGCATTCGCCGATGGCGATCGCGTCGCCTGCCATGAGTCGAGCATCCAGTGCCGACAGGTCGTCATCCCGATGTCGATCAAGGAACATGGGGTGAAGCCCGTAGGCGGGATGCAGCATAGGGCTGTCCCGACAGATGTTCTGCAGTTCACCCCAGGTTTCGCGCTCGATGGCGGGTACGACGATATGGCGGACGCCGGCATCGCGGGCTCGAGACAGCACGGCCTCGCGATCCTCCGCGAAATCGGCAACATCCAGGTGGCAGTGCGAGTCGATCAGTTCCGGTAGCATCGTGACCTGATTTCAAACCTTGTGGCGCTGGCCTGCAAGCGTTTGTTGCCGTGCAAGGAATTTCGATGATTGACCTGGATGACTGGCTGACCATCAATGAAGTGGACAATGGGCCGTTCTTCGCGGAGCCGATCTTCCAGCGGAAGTACGCGCAGTCGGCGCCGGATTTTCCGCATCATGTAGTGGCTTTCCTGCGGCGCGAGGATGGCGCCTTCGTCGCTGCGTCGTATCTTCACTTCACCCTCCACGAGGGCGTGGTGCTGGTGGGAGGCGGAGCCACCGATGGTCGGGCCTTTGCCCAGGTTCCGGCTGCCGTTGGTGACGCGGTGCGCGCCTCGGGTGGTCTGCTGCTAAGGACGCTGCGCTTTGGTTTCAGCAAGTATGCGGATCGCTGTGAAGCGTTCTTCGGTCACTGCGGTGACCCGCGCGCATTTGAGGTGGACATGCAGGCCGGCTTCCAGCCCACGCGCGTCGAGCATCTGCTGGCCTACTGGCATCGCCTGCTTCCGGAAGAGCGTCGCGAGGCGCTGATCGACCGCGTGGCGGCCATCGGTCCGTTCTAGGGCGTTCGCCTGATCTAGCCAGCGGTGCGCAGCAGCTGCTCCAGTTCGCCGGGCGACTTCCAATGCCAACCGCAGATGTAGCGGGGAAGCAGCCAGCGATCACTCGACAGGGTGACCGGTTCGGCGCCATCACAGAAGGCGGCGTCAAGGCCGAGTTCCACGCCGCGGCCGGGCAGGTAGTCGTCGTGCAGGTAGTCACTGACGTGTCCAAAGGGATAGCAGAACAGTCGCGAGCGTGACGGTGACAGGTGCTGGTCGATGTAGTCCCGAGCCTGGGCGATTTCGTAATCCGCTTTTTCGACGTTGTCGATATTGGCGAAGTCACCGCGACGGATGCCGTGTGGGCCCGGATCGTCAAGTTCCGGGTGGTTGTGGTCCCAGCCGTGATTCTCGATGGCCCAGCGGCCGGAGAGGAATGCCGGTCGCCACCAGTCATCGCTGTAGTTGCCGCAATCCTGCAGACAGCGCTCATCCATGCGCTGGCGGGCTTCCGGGGAGGCGACCACAAAAGCCGTCATGTGCAGGCCGGGTTGCGCCGCATGACCGTGCCGGAACTGGAAGTCGGTCATCAGGTTGTGGAAGCTGCGCACCGGGCCGGCAACCGGGTGGTCGAGGTCGCGGTAGTCGTAGTCGGTGCCGTCATCGCAGGACAGCGCGACGCAGCCGGATGGCAACGGATCACGGCGTTCGAGGAAGGCATCGACCACTTCCTGCAGCGGCACGATGCGCAGACCAAGGCGCTGGATCAGCGCCAGATCCTCGGCCAGGGCTACATGGTCGTTGCCGAGGTAGTCGGTTCCGTTGATGATTCCAGCGTGATAGGTGAGAACCGGTACGCGCATCGTCACTTTCCGTCGGGCGGCCGCTGCGAGCTGCTGTCATGGCGTGAGCGCAGCGCTGCCAGCAACGTAGTGCCCAGTGCGAGCATGATCTCGTCGAAGAAGGGCAGCGGATCGGGAATGACAAGATCCAGCGCGAACAACGCGGCGAACAGCATGAACAGCTGTGGGTAGCGCAGACGACCGAGGAAACGTTTCAGCATCATCACACCCGGAGCGAGAGGAAGTCGGGGCTGGCGACCAGACGCAGCGCATCCAGTCGAGGGCGGGCGCGCGGCAGCGCTTCGGCCAGTGCCGACAGTTCGGCATCCAGCGCGTCGATTTCCTCGGCGCGGACGCTGGGATTGATCCGGCTCAATGCAACCAGCCGCTCCCGCTCGACGCGTCCCCATTTCGCGGCGACTTCGGCGGCGGCGCTGGATCGTTCGGCGGCGGCTTCGCGCGCGACATTCTCGGCATAGTCCAGCATCGGCGGCAGCAGCTTCTTGAGGATCGGACGGAAGCGGCCCAGGTCGATCTGCCGGTTGCTGGCGCGCCGCAGCGCGGCGCTGTTCGGGTGGAAGTCGTCGCGCGGCTGCCTGCGCGTGTCCACGGCGACGTGCAACGGGACCGGCGGAAGGAAGCGATCAGTATTGAGGCGACGGTCCGCGATGCATTCCAGGACATAGACGGCCTCCAGAATGACCGTGCGCGGCGCCAGGCTGTCGTCGATCAGGAAGGCTGCGTTGCCACTCTCGCCGGACAGCAGAAGATCCATGGCGCCCAGCATCAGCGGCTGGTCCAGGCGCAGGAACAGCAGGTCGTCGCGGGCCATGGCGATCTGGCGATCGATGCAGGCCGAGCGCGGGCCTTCCTTGAAGGCATCAAAGGCATCGTGCGTCACGTATTCGGGATCGAGCACCCAGATGCCGGGGGCCAGCGTTTCATTGTGGATGCCGAACTGTTCCAGTAGCCGTAGCGGAAAATCGTCGCTACGCGCGGCCTGGTCCTCGCTGCTGAGGGCGGACAGCAGCAGGCCGGCGCTGGCACCACGCTGGCTGGCAAGCTCCAGCAGGTGATCGCGACCGGAGGCAATGGCGTCGGCCAGTTCGGTGTGGCGCTCGCTGCTGCGCTTCAGGAGATCGCGGAACAGATCCTCGCGCAAGCCTTCCTCGGCCGCCTGGCGACACAGCAAGAGCAGTTCGGCGCCGAATTCACGCAGCAACTCGCGCCCGTCGGCACAGACGCTCTCCAGCGCGCCGATGCCTTCGTCCAGCCAGCGCAACTGCAGTGACTGCGGGCTTCCGGCAATCGCCGCGGCGTGGATGGTGACGTCGAAGCGCTGGCCGATGCGGTCGATGCGGCCGATGCGCTGCTCCAGCTGGTCCGGATCCGGTGGCAGGTCCCACAGCAGCAGGTGGTGGGCGAACTGGAAGTTCCGACCCTCGGCGCCGGCTTCGGATGACAGCAGCAGTCGCGCACCGTCCGGGTCGGCGAAGAACGCGGCATTGCGATCCCGCTGGAGCAGGCTCATGTCCTCGTGGAAACGGGCGACCTGCATGCCGTTGCGCAGGCGCAGGGCTTCCTCGATCGCCTGGACCTTGGCGCGGCTGCGGCAGATCAAGAGGAGCTTGTCGCTACCGGTGGCTTCCAGAATATCGAGCAGCCAGTCGAGTCGCGGATCCTTGCTGTAGTCGTGTCCGGGCTCGGCATGTCGTTCACCCTGGAGCCACCAGCCGGGTCCCCAGTCCGCGAGGAATTCCGCCAGCAGGCGACCCGGAAGCGTGGGGTCGTCGGGTGCTTCCAGTGTGCGCAGCGCCTTGATGCGCTTCGGGAAGCCGCCGACCACGCTGCGCCGGTTGCGGACCATCACGCGGCCGGTGCCATGGCGGTCGATCAGGGCATCGACCAGCTCCTTGCGCGTATGCAGGTCGCCATTGGCGATGCGTCCCAGCCGTCCGGCGAGGTCTTCTTCCTCGCCGCTGAACAGCTCGGCGAGCATGCCCATGTCGGCGGCGTTGGGCGAATCGCCGCGGTCGAGCATGTCCACCAGTTGCGAGAGGCGCAGGTAGCGTGCGCTTTCCGCGCGGAAGTCGTCCAGGCTGCTGAAACGCGCCGGATCAAGCAGGCGCAGGCGGGCGAAATGGCCGTCCAGTCCCAGCTGCTCCGGCGTCGCCGTAAGCAGGATCAATCCCGGCGTGGTCTCGGCCAGCGTTTCGACGAGGCGATAGCCGGGGCTGGCGCCGTCGACATGCCATTCGAGGTGATGCGCCTCATCCACGACCATCAGGTCCCAGCCTGCCGCCTGCAACTGCGCGGCGCGCTCGCCATCGCCGGCGAGCCAGTCGGTGCTGGCGATCACCAGTTGCTCTTCCTCGAACGGATTGCGCTCGGGCGATTCCGCCGCGATGGCTTCGCAGCGCTCCTCGTCGAAGATGGCGAAACTGAGGTTGAAGCGGCGTAGCAGTTCGACGAACCACTGGTGTACGAGGCTCTCCGGCACCAGCACCAGTGCGCGCTCGGCGCGACCACTGGCGAGTGCCTGCGACAGGATCAGGCAGGCTTCGATGGTCTTGCCGAGGCCAACCTCGTCGGCCAGCAGGAGGCGGGGAGGGCGGCGGGTCGCGCCAATCTCGGCGATGCGCAGCTGGTGCGGAATCAGGTCGATGCGCGAACCCAGCAGGCCCCATCCCGGATGGGCGCGGGCCTTGGCGCGTCGGCGCAGGCATTCAAAACGGAAGTCGAACTGGTCGTTGCGGTCGACGCGCCCGGAGAGCAGGCGCTGATCGGCCTGCGACACGGGCTGTTCGGCGTCGAGCTGACCCTCCGCGAATTCGTGATCACCGCAGGCGTAGTGCAGTACGCCGTTGGCCTGCCTGACCGAAGCAACCACCCACTCCGAACCATCCACGCGGATGCGCTCGCCGGGCTGGAACTCGGCGCGCAGCATCGGGGCGGAGTCGACGGCGTACTGGCGAATCAGCCCGCTGCCGGTGAAGACGATCTGAACACTTCGCCCCGACAGGCGCATGACCGTGCCGAGGCCCAATTCGGGTTCTGCTATCGAGAACCAACGTTGTCCGGGAACAAAAACTGCCATTCCCGGATTTTACGCTGTTGCGGCCCTGCTTCGCTTCAGTTGATCCAGATGTGGACGCGTTTTTCGGGCGCCAGCATGAAACCTGCCCCGGGTTTGCAGTCGAAAGTGGCGGCAAAGGGATCGAAGTTGGCCAGCGGCCCATTGACGCGAAGTGTTGGCGGCGCCTGCAGTCCATCGGCATCCGGCGCGGCCGGCAGTGCCGGCCACAAGGTCGCCCAACTGCTGAAGAACGACTGGTCGCCGGCGGCATTGGCAGGCGCGTCGACCTTGCCGCGGTACGCCATCCACGCCAGCTCGAGACCGGCCAGGTCCGCGGCATTCTCGATGAAGCTGCGCTTGCCGTCGACGGCAACAGCCTCGCTGCGGTAGGCCTCGTACTGCACGCTCAGCGGCTCGTTGCGCTTGGCGTAGGCGATGTAATCCGGCTGCGTCCACCACGGGCGAGTCTGGCCCTGCGCGTCGAACTTGCTGCCCGCCAGGTCGAAACCGTGGCCCAGTTCGTGGGCAACAAGGGCGCCAAAGCCACCGTATTGCGCGGCCGGCGACATGGCGCGGCTGAACAGCGGTGGTGCGGCGAAGGCCGCTGACACCTGCAGGCGGTTGTGGGCAGGATCGTAGAAAACCGCCGGCGTCTGCGCGGGGATCGTGCCCACCATTGGGGCACGACCGATACGGGTCAGCGCCATGCGCTGGCGCCATGCCGCAACCTGCAGCGCATTGCGGGCGAGCTGGTCACGACTGAAGCTGAGGCCTGCCGTATCGACAGCACCCTTGTCGCCACCCACTTCGATCACCAGTGCGTCGACCTTCGCGGCGCCGGCGTCACGGGCATCGTTGCTCAGCCAGTCGGCATCGGCGATGGCCTGTCGCAGGCTGGCGACCTCGCTGTCGATCAGGTTGCGCGCGGCGGTGAGCCGGCCGGTATCTGACTGCGCCAGGAACTCGCGGGAGAGCAGATCGGGAAGCAACTGTTGGATCGTGTCCAGGGCGCGCTCCTCCCGGGCGGGCTCGTCGTCGATGGCTTCGAGCTGCACGCCGACGAAATCCCGGCGCGCCTTGGCGACGTCGCCGCCAAGCCATGGTGCGAGGTCATTGACCAGATGAAAGCGCAGATAGGCGCGCCAGGCCTCCAGCGAACCGCCATCGACGAGGTGATTGGCCTGCACGAAGAAAGCGGTGTGTGCCATCGATGCGGCACTGAGTCCGCGCAGGCCGAGCGTGCGGAAGAAGTCCTTGAAGCGCAGGCTGGGATACTGCTTGTCCAGCGCCTTGATGTCGGTCGGCAGGTAGCTGTTGTTGGGATCACGCAACTGGGCGAGGCTCAACGAGGCCCGAGCCAGCTGCGTCTCCATGCCGAGGATGCGCTCCGCATCGGCCTTCGCCGCCTTTCCGCTACCGCTCAGGCTCAGCAGGCGCTCAACATAGGCACGGTAATGCTGCATCAGGGCCTGCGTCTGCGGGTCCTGGCGCAGGTAGTAATCCCGATCCGGGAGACCGAGGCCAGCCTGCCGCAGGTACAGCATGGACTGGCTGGCGTTGCGCAGGTCGGCGGCGACGTCGACGCGGAACAGCAGTGGCAAACCCTGCTGATGCGCCGAAGCGATGACGTCGGCAACGTCGCGCGGACGGCGGATGCCGGAGACTTGATCGAGCAGCGGCTTCAGGACATCCATCCCATGCTTCTGTTCGGCCGTGGCCGAGGCCCACAGATCCCCAAGCAGGCGCTGGTTGTCGTTCGTCGGCGCGGAGGCCGCGCGCTGGAGCAGGGCGATCTGCGTTGATCGACTGTTCGCGTCGAGGATCTGGAATGGATCGAGTGCGGCGTTCTCGCCACGTTGCATAGCGGACCAGGCGGCGAAGTCATCGCAGGGGCTAGGTTGCGCGGTGGGCTTGGTTGCGTCGCTGGCTGCCGATAGAGCGGGGCCGGCCAGGGTGATGAGCAGGGACGCCAGCATGGACGTGGCGAAACGAAAACGATGGTGTCGGGGCATGAAGCGCCTGATCGTGTGTTGACGAGCGCGAAGTCTAGCAGCCGGCATTCCGTCCCGGCGGCTGCAAACGACGAAGGCCGGCAAGGCCGGCCTTCGTCAGGCATCGCGCATGGTCGGGTTGGTGACTACCAGATGCGGACCTTGCTTTCGCCATCACGGACCATGGCATCGCCGACCTGGCAGGCAAAGGCCTGGGCAAAGGCGTCCAGGTTGGACGGCGCTCCGATGGCGCGGAACTGCATCGGCGAGTGCGAGTCGCTGTTCAGGCGCACCAGCTGCGCTTCATCGCGGATGTTGCCGCGCCAGACGCGTGCCCAGCTGAGGAAGAATCGCTGCTCCTGGGTGAATCCGTCGATCTTCGCGCCAGCTTCGGTCGGTTGGTCCTTGAGCGCGGCCTGCAGGGCATCGTAAGCAACGCTTATGCCACCGAGGTCGGCGATGTTCTCGCCCAGGGTCAGCTTGCCGTTGACGCGCTTGTCCGGGTAGTCCGCCAGCGGCGTGTAGCCGTCGAACTGGTTGACCAGCTTGTCGGCGCGCGCCACGAACTTGGCGCGGTCCTCGTCGGTCCACCAGTTGGTGTTGTTGCCCGCACCATCGAACTGGCTGCCCTTGTCGTCGAAGCCATGGCTGGCTTCGTGGCCGATGACTGCACCAATCGCACCGTAGTTGATGGCGTCGTCGCCGTCGGCATAGAAGAACGGCGGCTGCAGGATGGCGGCGGGAAAATTGATGGTGTTGGTGGTGCCGCTGTAGTACGCGTTGACCGTCTGCGGCGTCATGCCCCATTCCATGCGGTCAGTGGCGGTACCGATCTTGGCCAGATCATGGGCGTAGTTGAACTTCGACGCGGCCTTGATGTTGGCGTAGAAGTTGTCCGGGCTGATGGCCAGACCGTTCCAGTCGCGCCACTTGTCCGGGTAGCCGATCTTCGGCAGGAAGGTGCTCCACTTCTCCAGCGCCTTGGCCTTGGTGGCATCGCTCATCCAGTCGAGGTTCTCGATGCGGACCTTGAGCGCGTTGCGCACGTTGTCCACGAGTTCCATCGCGCGCTCCTTGGACTCCGCCGGGAAGTAACGGTCCACGTAGAGCTGGCCCAGCGCCTCGCCCATGCTGCCGTTGACCACGTCGAGCACGCGCTTCCAGCGGGCGCGCTGCTCCGGCTGGCCATTCAGGGTCTTGCCGTAGAAGGCGAAATTGGCGTCCTGGAAGGCGCTGGAAAGATAAGGCGCGGCGTCATCAATGGTGTGGAAGGCCAGGTAGTTTCGCCAGTCGGCGATCGGCGACTTCGCCAGCATCCGGTCGACTTCGGCGAAGAACTTCGGCTGACCCAGCGAGAAGCCGTCCTTGACCGTCACGCCCTGCGCCTTGAAGAACGCGTTCCAGTCGAAGTGCGGCGTGAGCTTGTTCGCTTCGGCGATGCTGACGAACTGGTACTGGTTCTTTGGATCGCGTCGCTCCACGTTGCTGAGCGACGCTGCGGCAAGGCGCGTCTCGAAAGCCAGCACCGAGTCCGCCTTCTTGCCGGCCGACTTGTCGTCGTCACCGCTCAGCTTGAACAGCGTCGCGATGTAGTCGCGATAGGCCTTGCGAATGTCGGCGTACTGGTCGTCGCTGTAGTAGTCCTTGGTCGGCAGGCCGATGCCGCTCTCGAAGGTGAAGGCGATCTGCCGCTTGGCATCCTGGTAGTCGGCGCTGGAGCCGAAGTTGAAGACCTGGCCATTGCCTTCGGCGTAGGCCTTGCCGATCCAGTTGGCGACATCCTTGCCGTCCTTCAGGCGCTCGATCTCCCAGAGGTCGGGTCGGATCGGGTCCATGCCGGCCTTTTCGATGGCGGCCTCGTTCATGCCGGAGCGGTACAGCCAGCCAATCTTCTGAACGATGCTGCCCTTGCCGGCCATATCGGCGACGGTTTCCGCGGCGTTCACCAGGTCCTGTTGCGCATTCAGGCTCTGCTCGCGCAGCTGGTCGAAGGCGCCCCAGCGGGTGCGGTCGGAGGGAATCGGGTTCTCGGCCACCCACTTGCCATTGACGTAGGCATTGAAGTCGGCGCAGGCATCGATGCTGGTGTCGATGTCACCGGCGTTGAACACCGGCTCCGCGGCGGCCATTCCAGCCAGCGAGGTGAGGGCAAGGGCAATGCTGAGGCTCAGCGAGCGTCGAAGGGTTCGGGACACCATGAACTCCTGGGTATCGTGAAATCTGAATCGTGAGTCGAAATTCGTGAGCCGGCGCGGGCAGCCTGGCCCGCGCCGGTCGATGCAAGGCTTACCAGATCACCACGCGATCGGCTTCCGGACGCACCATCTTGTCGCCGTCGACGCACTCGTAGGCGTGGGCGAAGTTGGGCATGTTGGAAGGCGCTCCGATGGCGCGGAAGTTGGCTGGCGCGTGCGGATCGGTATTGAGGCGCACCTTCAGCTCTTCCGGCTTGAAGTTGCGACGCCACACCACCGCCCAGTTGGCGAAGAAGCGCTGGTCCGGCGTCATGCCGTTGATCGGACGCAGGCGCATGTTCTCGGTGGCCTTGTGGAAGGCGTCGTAGGCGACGGTCAGGCCGCCGAGGTCGGCGATGTTCTCGCCCAGCGTCAGCTCGCCCTTCACGTGCAGGCCATCGATGGCCACGTAGTTGTCGAACTGATTGACCAGTTTGGCGGTGCGCTCCTCGAACTTCTTGCGGTCATCAGCCGTCCACCAGTTGTCGAAGTTGCCCTTGGCGTCGAACTGGCTGCCCTGGTCGTCGTAGCCGTGGAGCATTTCGTGGCCAATGACCGCGCCGATGCCGCCGTAGTTGAGCGCCGGATCGGCCAAGGCGTCGAAGAACGGCGGCTGCAGGATGGCGGCCGGGAACACGACCTCGTTCATCTGCGGGTTGTAGTAGGCATTCACCGTCTGCGGCGACATGCCCCATTCGCTGCGGTCGACCGGCTTGCCGATCTTGGCCATCTGGAACTGGTGCTCGAAGGCGCTGGCACGGATCGCGTTGCCCAGATAGTCGTTGGCGCGGATGTCGAGGTCGCTCCAGTCACGCCACTTGTCCGGGTAACCGATCTTCGGCGTGAACGATGCCCACTTTTCCAGTGCCTTCTTCTTGGTTTCCGGACCCATCCAGTCGAGGTTTTCCAGGCGAACCTTGAGTGCGGCGCTCAGGTTGTTGACCAGCTCCAGCGCGGCGGCCTTGGATTCCGGCGGGAACACCTTGGCCACGTACAGCTGGCCCAAGGCTTCGCCCATCACGCCGTTGACGATCGACAGCACGCGCTTCCAGCGCGGACGCTGCTCTTCCTGGCCGCGCAGGGCCTTGCCGTAGAAGTTGAAGCTTTCCTCCGAAACGGCGTCGCTGAGGAAGGGCGCGGCGCTGTTGATGGTGTTGTAGCGCAGGTAGGCCTTCCAGCTGTCCAGCGGCGTTTCGGTCATCATCTTGTCGATGGCGGCGAAGAAGTCCGGCTGCGCCAGCGAGAACATCTTCGGCTGCGCCACGCCGTTGGCGTCGAAGAAGGCGCTCCAGGAGAAGTGAGGGGTGATCTTGTCGGCATCGGCGACGCTGACCGGGTTGTAGAACTTCGACGGATCACGCAGCTCGATCGGCGACAGCGAGTGCTTCGCCAGTTCGGTTTCAAAGGCCAGCACGTCCTTCGCCTGCTTGGTGGCGTCATCCGCGGACACGCCGCCCAGCTCCAGCATCTTAGCCACATGCTCGACGAAGGCTTTGCGGATCTTGACGTAGTCTTCCTTGTCCTCGAGGTAGTAGGCCTTTTCCGGCAGGCTCAGGCCGCCCTGGGCCGCGTAGGCGATGACCTGTGAGGAGTCTTTGAAGTCGCCAGTGCCGAAGAAGCCGAACAGGCTGCCGAAACCGCGGCTGTAGTCGCGACGGATCCATTCACCCAGCGCTTCGGGGCTGTTGATGGCATCGACTTCCGCCAGGTACGGCTTCAGTGGCGCGACGCCGGCCTTGTTCAGCGCGTCGGCATCCATACCGCTGCCGTAGAGGTCGCCGATCTTCTGCTGGATGCTGCCTTTGGCTGCGTCGCTCTTGGCAGCGGCTTCCACGATTTCGCGCTGCGTTTCCAGCGAACGCTCACCGAGGATTTCGAAGGTGCCCCAGGTCGTGTGGTCGCCCGGAACCGGGTTCGCGGCCAGCCACGGACCGTTCACGCGCTGGTTCAGGTCCTGGCAGGCGGCGGTGTCGCGGTCGAACTCGCCGGGCTTGAGCCAGTCATGCTCGGCGGCACTGGCGGAGGCGGTAAGGGCGAGGCCAAGCGCCGCTGCGAGCGGCAGGAGACGGATGCGGGACATAAAAACTCCAGAAGAAAGGCGGCGCGGTGGGCGCCACGCGGAAATTCAGGACTGCGAGACTAGGGCCAGCCGCCCCGGTGTTCCAGTGACAGAGGTCATTGGCCGGCCGGCCGCGAAAGCAGTATCTGTTCTCAGTTACACAAACGCCGCCCGGAGGCGGCGTTTGTGTACGTATGGTGGAGGCGGGGGGAATTGAACCCCCGTCCGAAGATGCTCCATCCTCGAATCTACATGTTTAGCTCGCCGTTTGATCTCGCCCGACGGCAACACGACGTGCGAAGCACACCGCCGGACCAGTCCGCTTGATTTAGCCCGTCAGCGGCAGACGACACAGCCGGGCGATCCTGCAAATATGACCGGAAACTCCACCGTTGCAGGCACCGATGGGTTCCGGACTGGCCTATTTAGGCGGCCAGTGCGTAGTTGTCGTCGTTCGCAACTAAGCTTGTTTGCCGCTGGATTTACGAGGAAAGCTGCCCCCTCGACATGCATCAAGTGACTTCACGACCCCCGTCGAAGCCGATCGCCCCCTGAAGTGGTTACGCTAACACAGATGGTGGTGGATTCCGGTGGATTCAATGGCCGCGGCAGTTTCCGATGGGCGCCATTCAGCCTTCTGGTCAGCCGGTCTTGTTGTGGCTGCGCATGATGCGCTGCTTGTCGCGCTGCCAGTCTCTCTCCTTGGAGGCAGCGCGCTTGTCATGCGCCTGCTTGCCCTTGGCCAGCGCCACTTCGACCTTGACCCGGTTGTTCTTCCAGTACATCGCCGTGGGCACCACGGTGAAACCATCACGTTCCACGGCGCCAACGAGCTTGTCGATCTCGCGCCGGTGCAGCAGCAGTTTGCGTGTGCGCCGGTCCACGGTCTTCACATGGGTGGAAGCTGAGAGCAGGGGCGTGATCTGGGCGCCGATCAGGAAGATTTCGCCGTGCTGGATCAGCGCATAGCTGTCGGCGAAGGCGATGCGACCGGCACGCAAGGCCTTGACCTCCCAGCCCTCCAGCGCGATACCGGCCTCGAAGCGCTCCATCAGCGAGTACTCGTGACGGGCGCGCTTGTTCAGGGCGATGGTCGATCCGCTATCCTTGTTGTCCTTCTTGCCTTTCTTGGCCATCGTTTCGATTCCGTTACAGCAGGCGATTGTCGCCGATCCCGCCCGGGCTCGCGAGTACGCCACCACAAGTCCTTCACAATCGGGTGGTCACGTGACCCAGATCCAGCGACAGGCGATCGTCCGCCGCTCCTCCAAGTTCATCTATGACCTGGTCAATGATGTCCGGTCGTATCCCTCGCGTTTCAACTGGTGCGAAGGGTCGAGCGTGCTCGAGGAACACGAATCGAGCATGGACGCCGAGCTCCGGCTGCGCCTGGGTGCGCTGAAGACGGCGTTCACCACGCGCAACCAGCTGATTCCGCATGAACGCATCGAGTTGAGCCTGCTTGCCGGTCCGTTCCGGAAGCTGCGTGGCGAGTGGCGCTTCGTGCCGCTGGCGGAGCAGGCCTGCCGGGTTGAACTGCAGTTGGACTTTGACCTTGCCGGAACGCTGGTCGGTTCGGCGCTGGCCATCGGCTTTACCGGCCTGGCGGATCGGCTGGTCGATGATTTCTGCCGTGAAGCCATGCGCATGCCGGAGTCTCAGGATGTCTGAAGTGACGACCGGGAAAACGTTGCGTGTCAGCGTTGTCTACGCGCTGGTGGACCGCAGTTGGCAGCGCAGCGTGGAACTTGAAGCGGGTGCGACGGTGGGCGATGCGATCGAAGCCAGCGGACTGCGCACGGCCGTACCCGACATCGACTATTCGGCAGATCGCCTGGCGGTGTTCGGCAAGTCGGTCAAGGACGACACGCCGCTACGGGACGGCGATCGCGTGGAAATCCTGCGGCCGCTGCTTTGTGATCCGAAGGAAGTGCGCCGGCAGATGGCTGAGCGCCAGCGCGAGGCCAAATCCTAGCGGCCCTTGTCCTTTTCGCGCGGCAGGTTGCCGTAGCGGCCCATTTCCTTGGCCAGATCGCCGGGTTCATCCTTGAAATAGTCGCCGTCGATGGTCGCCAGCGAATCGCCGTCGAAGGTCAGCGTCAGCGTCTTCACTTCGGTCTTGCCGCCGTCGCGCTTGAAGCTCGCCGTGTAGTCCCAGCGCTCCTGGTGGAAGGGATCGCGAATGGACGGCGTCCCCAGCAGCAGCGATACCTGGCGCTTGCTAAGTCCGGGCTTTAGCTGCTCCACCTTGGCCGGCTCCAGCAGATTGCCCTGATACACCGGCACCTTGTAGATCAGGCCGCAACCAACCACGGTCGAAGCAAGCAGGGCGGCGGTGGCCAGCTTGAGCGCGGGCTTGAGGGTGAACTTCAGCAGCTGCGGCATGTGCGGGTAGGGTCCGTCGGGCAAAGGGCGGATGATACACTATGACGCTTTCGCGAAAGCCCGGCTGAACGCCGGCTCGCCGGGCGACCGGAAACGCCGGATGGCGGGTCCCGCCCCTCGATCCGTCAACGACGTGGAGCCAACCGCATGGAATCGCAGGATCTGCGCAAAGCCGGCCTGAAAGTCACCCACCCGCGCATGCGCATCCTCGATGTGCTCGAGAACGCCCGCCCGCGGCACATGACCGCTGAAGACATCTATCGCGCTCTGCTGGAGCACGAGGAAGATATCGGCCTGGCCACGGTCTATCGCGTGCTGACCCAGTTCGAGGCCGCCGGCCTGGTCATGAAACACAACTTCGAGGGTGGGCAGGCCGTGTTCGAGCTGGACCGCGGCGAGCACCACGACCACATGGTTGACGTCACCAGCGGCAAGGTGATCGAGTTCATCAGCGAGGAAATCGAGCGCCTGCAGCACGAGATCGCCGAGAAGCACGGCTACCTCATCGAGGATCACAGCCTCGTGCTGTACGTCCGGCCCAAGCCGAAAAAGGGCTGAACCCCGCTAGTCGCGCTGGCCGTCGGCCAGCATCTGCTTTGCATGCGCCGTCGTTTCGACGGTGATTTCGAGGCCGCCCAGCATGCGGGCGAGTTCCTCGATGCGTGCCTTGTCATCCAGCCTGGCGATGGCGCTGCGAGTGATGCCGCCATCCACTCCCTTGCTGACCCGGTAGTGCTGGTGCGCCTGTGAGGCGACCTGTGGCAGGTGGGTGACGCAGAGCACCTGGCGACTGGCAGCCAGTTGGCGCAGCTTGCGGCCGACCACTGCGGCGACCGCACCGCCAATGCCCGAATCGACTTCGTCAAAGACCATGCTGGGAATCGCATCGAGGCCCAGCGCAGCCACTTCGATGGCCAGACTGATGCGTGACAGCTCGCCGCCGGAGGCAACCTTGCGTAGCGGGCGAGGCGGTTGGCCGGGATTGGCCGCCACCAGCAGCTCGATGCGTTCGGCGCCGTTCGGGTTCGGCGTGGCGTCTTCGCGTGTTTCCAGCGCGACATCCAGCTGACCGCCGCCCATGCCCAGTTGATCCATCAGCTCGCTGACCTGCTTGCCGAGCGCATCGGCGGCAGCCTGTCGCTTCGCCGTCAACTCGGCGGCGGCGCTGGTCCAGCGATCAGCCAGCTCGTCGCGCTGCCGACGCAGGCGGGCCGTGCTGGCGTCGCGTCCACGCAGTTCATCGACCTCGGCGGCGATTTCATCGCGGCGTTCGCCAAGTCGTTCGGCGGTGACGCGGTGCTTGCGGGCGAGGTCGTTGAGCCGGCCCAGCGTGCGTTCCAGCTCCTGCAGACGTTCCGGATCAAGGTCGAAGTCGTCACGCAGCTGATCGATGCCGCTGGATGCTTCGTCAATGGCGATGGCGGCGCTTTCCAGCGCGGCGTCGATATCGGCCAGCCGCGGCTCGACGCCGACCAGCTTGCCGAGTTCGGCGCGGATCCGGCCAATCTGGCTGGCAATGGCGAAGCCATCGTCGCCGGAAAGCAGTTGCGTGGCTCGGTCGCTGGCCTCGATCAGGTCGGCAGCACTGGCCTGGCGGCGCTGGTCGGCCATCAGCGCTTCAAGGGCTTCAGGCTCCAGCGCCTCGCGTTCCAGTTCGGCCAACTGGTGTTCGAGGTAGGCGAGGCGGTCTGCGCTGTCCTCGGCGGCATCCAGACGTTCAAGCTCGCGCTGCACGTCGCGCCATTCCGTGGCCAGCCGGGCGACCTGCCCGAGTTCATCGGGATAGCGCCCGAAAGCGTCCAGCAGCGCACGCTGGTGTTCGCGTTGCAGCAAGGCCTGATGCTCGTGCTGGCCGTGGATCTCGATCAGCAGACTGCCGAGTTCGCCAAGCTGCCCCAGCGTGGCCGGACGACCGTTGATCCAGGCCCGCGAGCCACCGTCGGCGCGGATGACGCGGCGCAGGCTTAGCTCGGCGTCTTCGTCCAGCTCCTGTTCGCGCAACCAGGCGGCGGCTGACGGGGCGTCGTCGAGACCAAACTCCGCCAGCAGCTCGGCGCGATCGGCACCGTGACGGACCACGCCGCTGTCGGCACGAGCGCCGCCGATGAAAAGCAGGGCGTCGACCAGCAGTGACTTGCCGGCGCCGGTTTCACCGGAAATCACCGTCATGCCGGTGGAAAAACCGATCTCCGCTTCGCTGATCACGGCGAAGTCCTTGAGATAGACGCGGCGAAGCATTCGGGCAGCGACTCGGGCAGGACGAAGGGCGGCCACGCTATCACGCGCCCCGCGGCGCGCCAACCGGTTTTCGCGCGCTTGCCTTCGCCCGTCACTGACCTTATTTATGACGGGAGCGCAAGGACCGAACAGACCGCATGACCGCAGAGAATCAACTGGATGCCCGAGCCCGTCGCCTGCTGCGCACGCTGATCGGTCAGTACATCCGTGATGGTCAGCCGGTCGGCTCACGCACGCTGGCCAGGCAGTCCGGGCTGGACGTCAGTCCGGCGACCATCCGCAATGTGATGGCGGACCTGGAAGAACTGGGTCTGGTTGCCGCACCGCATACCTCGGCCGGTCGAGTGCCGACCGCGCAGGGTTACCGCCTGTTCGTGGACAGCCTGCTGCAGATGCAGCCGCTGGGCGCGCCCGAACTCGACCAGCTGCAGCGCCAGCTGCCGGAAGGCGCGGGGACGCAGGGGCTGCTCAGCAATGCCAGCGAGCTGCTGTCGGCGATGACCCACTTCGTCGGCATGGTTACCGTGCCGCGACGCGAGCAGTTCGCCCTGAAGCACATCGACTTCGTCGCGCTGGATCCGCAGCGGGTGCTGGTAATCCTCGTTTTCCACGACAACGAGGTGCAGAACCGGATCGTCACCACCCGCCGTGGCTACACGCCCAGCGAGCTGGAGCAGGCGGCGAATTACCTCAACCAGCATTTCGTCGGGCGTTCGCTGGGCAATATCCATCAGGAACTGCTGCGCGAGCTCAAGGAAACCCGTTCGGCGATGGAACGCGTGCTGTCGGCCGCGGTGGACGTGGCGGAGGGCGCTTTCCAGCCGGTGGCCGATGGCGATGACATGCTGGTGGCCGGGCAGACGCGGCTGATGTCGATCCAGGACCTGTCCGACCTCGACCGCCTGCGCGAGCTGTTCGAGGCGTTTTCGCGCAAGCGGGAGCTGATCCGCCTGCTGGATGGCTGCATCCACGCCGAGGGCGTGCGCCTGTTCATCGGTGAGGAATCCGGCCTGGCGCCACTGGACGGCTGCTCGATTGTCACTGCGCCCTACGGCGCCGATGGCCGCGTATTGGGCGTGCTGGGCGTTATCGGGCCGACCCGGATGGCCTACGATCGGGTGATTCCGGTGGTTCGCGCAACCGCAGACGTTCTGGGTGCCGCGCTGGGCGGGCCCTTGAATAGTCGCCAGACGGCCCAATAACCGTTTCCGAATCGATTTCTTCATGCCGGCTGGGGAGCTGGCTGGCATTGATTTCTTTTGTCTGCCACGAATTGCAGGACACGCCATGGAACCCAACGACAAGAACCCGGACGTCGCCGACGCCGAGGCGGCGCGCATCGCTGAACTGGAAGCCGCGCTACTGCAGCTGCAGGACGAGCGCCTTCGCGAACGCGCCGAGATCGAAAACCAGCGCCGCCGCCTGGCGCGTGATCTGGAGCAGGCACGCAAGTTCGCCAACGAGCGCATCCTCGGCGACCTGCTGCCGGTACTGGACTCGCTGGAGCAGGGGCTGGGTGCGCAGGGTGACGGCGAACAGCTGCGTGCCGGCGTCGAACTGACGTTGAAGCAGCTGCTGAAGGTTGCTGGCGACAATGGTTTGAGCGTGGTGGACCCCACCGGCCAGCCCTTCGATCCGGAAAGCCACCAGGCCATGAGCATGGTGCCGTCGACCGAGCACCCGGCGAATACCGTGGTGCAGGTCTACCAGAAGGGTTACCGCCTCAATGACCGGCTGCTGCGCCCGGCCATGGTCGTGGTGGCCAGCGACGGCTGAACCGGCGCGAAACATCCGGGGCGCGCCCTTGAATCAGAGCGCGTTGCGCCCCACATCGGAAGCAAGTTCTTGACGGTTCAAAACCGTCCATATCTACGGGAGAATCCAACATGTCGAAGATCATCGGTATCGACCTGGGTACCACCAACTCCTGTGTCGCCATCATGGACGGCGGCCAGGCCAAGGTCATTGAAAACTCGGAAGGCGATCGCACCACGCCATCCACCGTCGCCTTTACCAAGGACGGCGAGACGCTGGTTGGCGCTGCCGCCAAGCGTCAGGCGGTCACCAACCCCAAGAACACCTTCTACGCGGTGAAGCGCCTCATTGGTCGCAAGTTCACTGATGCCGAGGTGAAGAAGGACATCGATCTGGTGCCTTACGCCATCGTCGATCACGAAAACGGCGACGCCTGGGTGTCGACGTCCGACGGCAAGAAGATGGCGCCGCCGCAGATTTCCGCGGAAGTGCTGGCGAAGATGAAGAAAACCGCCGAAGACTACCTCGGCGAGAAGGTCACCGAAGCGGTCATCACCGTGCCGGCCTACTTCAACGACAGCCAGCGCCAGGCCACCAAGGACGCCGGCAAGATCGCCGGTCTGGAAGTAAAGCGCATCATCAACGAGCCGACTGCGGCAGCACTTGCGTACGGCCTCGACAAGAAGGGCGGTGATCGCAAGATCGCGGTCTACGACCTCGGCGGCGGTACCTTTGACGTGTCGATCATCGAGATCGCCGAAGTCGATGGCGAGAAGCAGTTCGAAGTGCTGGCCACCAACGGCGACACTTTCCTCGGTGGTGAGGATTTCGACAAGCGTGTCATCGACTACCTGGTCGAGCAGTTCCAGAAGGACGAGGGCATGGACCTGCGCAAGGATCCGCTGGCGTTGCAGCGCCTGCGTGATGCCGCCGAGCGCGCCAAGATCGAGCTGTCCAGCGGCCAGCAGACCGAGGTCAACCTGCCGTACATCACGGCGGATGCCAGTGGTCCGAAGCACCTGACCATCAAGCTGACCCGCGCCAAACTCGAGTCGCTGGTCGAGGACCTGGTCAAGCGCACCATCGAGCCGTGCCGTACGGCGCTGAACGATGCCGGTCTGCGCGTCTCCGACGTGTCCGACGTGATCCTGGTCGGTGGCCAGACCCGCATGCCCAAGGTGCAGCAGGCCGTCACCGAGTTCTTCGGCAAGGAGCCGAAGAAGGACGTGAACCCGGATGAGGCCGTGGCCATTGGTGCCGCGATTCAGGGCGGCGTGCTGGCTGGCGACGTCAAGGACGTGCTGCTGCTCGACGTGACCCCGCTTTCCCTCGGCATCGAGACCATGGGCGGCGTTTTTACCAAGATCATCGAGAAGAACACCACGATTCCGACCAAGGCATCGCAGACCTTCTCGACTGCGGAAGACAACCAGACGGCGGTCACCGTGCATGTGTTGCAGGGTGAGCGCGAGCAGGCGCTGTACAACAAGTCGCTGGGCAAGTTCGACCTGTCCGGCATCGAGCCTGCGCCGCGTGGCATGCCGCAGGTCGAGGTCAGCTTCGACATCGACGCCAACGGCATCATCCACGTCAGCGCCAAGGACAAGAAGACCGGCAAGGAACAGCGGATCGAGATCAAGGGTAGCTCCGGTCTGTCCGAGGACGAGATCCAGAAGATGGTCAACGACGCCGAGACGCACCGCGAGGAGGACAAGAAGTTCCACGAACTGGTGACGGCCCGCAACAAGGCCGACGCGCTGGTTCACGCCACCCGCGAAGCGATCAAGGAGCACGGCGACAAGGTGCCGGCGGAAACCATCGGCCCGGTCGAGTCGGCGCTGTCTGACCTTGAAGCGGCCATGAAGGGCCAGGACAAGGCGCAGATCGAAGCCAAGACCACGGCGTTGGAGCAGGTCGCGCAGTCGCTGCACCAGGCAGCCGCGGCGGCCTCGCAGGGCGGTGCGCAGCCCGGTGGCGACACCGGCAGCGCCAGCCAGGCCGCTGATGACGTCGTGGACGCCGAGTTCACCGAGGTCAAGGACGACGACAAGAAGTAAGGCCGGCAATGGCCCAGGGGGATCCGGGATGGCGAAAGCGCCCGGGTCCCTTTTTGTCTCGAACGTTGCATTTCTTACCTATCGCCCCACAAGAACCGACTGATCGCACGCCATGTCCAAACGCTGCTACTACGAAGTCCTCGCTGTCGAGAAATCCGTCAGCGCCGACGAATTGAAGAAGGCGTTCCGCCGGCTGGCGATGAAGTACCACCCGGACCGCAATCCCGACGCCGACGCCCAGGACAAGTTCAAGGAGGCCAAGGAGGCCTACGAGGTGCTGTCCGATGCGAACAAGCGGCGCATGTACGACCAGCACGGTCATGCCGCCTTCGAGAACGGGCATGGCGGCGGCGGGGGTGGGCAAGGCTATGCCGATGTCGGTGATATCTTTGGCGATATCTTTGGCGACATCTTCGGCGGCGGTGGCCGTTCGCGCGGTCCGCGTCGCGGCTCCGATCTGCGCTACATCATGGAGCTCGACCTCGAAGAGGCCGTTTTCGGCATCGAGCGCCGCATCGAGGTGCCGACGCTGGTTTCCTGCCAGCACTGCACCGGCACGGGTTCGGCAGACGGCAAGGTGGAAACCTGTGGCACTTGCCGCGGCCAGGGCCGCGTCCGCATGCAGCAGGGCATTTTCTCGGTGCAGCAGGCCTGCCCACATTGCGGTGGCAGCGGCCAGGCGGTGACCAATCCTTGCGACCATTGCCATGGTCAGGGTCGTCTTGAAGACCAGCGCGTGCTGTCGGTGAAGATTCCACCGGGCGTCGACAATGGTGATCGCATCCGCCTGCAGGGCGAGGGCGAAGCCGGCCCGGCCGGTGCGCCGGCTGGTGATCTGTTCGTTGAAGTACAGGTTCGCCCGCACGAAATCTTCCGCCGCGACGGCGATGATCTCTACTGCGAAGTGCCGATCCGCTTCTCCCAGGCCGCGCTGGGCGACGAAATCCGCGTGCCGACGCTGGACGGCGAAGCCGAGATCAAGGTGCCGCACGAAACCCAGACCGGTCGCCTGTTCCGCCTGCGCGGCAAGGGCGTGAAGTCGGTGCGTTCGCGCGTTGCTGGCGATCTGCTTTGCCGGGTGGTGGTCGAAACCCCGGTCAAGTTGACCTCAAGACAGCGCGAACTGCTCGAAGAGTTCGAAACCACCTTTGAGGGCGACAAGGCCAAGCGCCATTCGCCCAAGTCCAGTTCATTCCTCGACGGTGTGAAGGCATTCTGGGAAAAGGTCACCGGCTGAGCCCGTTGTTCCCTGAATTCCGCAGGTCCGACAACGGATGGCCTGCAGCAAGGGCGGCGGTCGCCGCCTAGTGGAAGTTGGCGTTCATCAGCAGGCCGAAGCAGGCCGCGACGAGCAGCACCAGCAGCGCCAGCGCCGATAGCAGGGCAAACAGCACGCCCTTGACCGTCTTGCTCCGACCGCGTCGGCCGAAGTGGATCATGGCCGCGATCGGCATCAGCAGCGGCAGCAGCCCAATGAACAGCAGCACGACGGCCAACAGCGGCCGCGCGCTTTCGAACTGACTCACCATGCCGGCAGCGCCGGTCAGCAGTGCGGCGATCACGCCGCCGATCAGCATGCACAGCCAGCCGATGCCGAATCCTGCGGCAATGCTGCCCTGGTCTTTCGGCGGCTCAAGCATCGAGTTCATGGCTCAGAATCCGTTGACGGCAAACAGGCCAAAGCAGGCTGCGACCAGCAGCAGCGTCAGCGCGAACATGGAGCCGAAACCGGCCAGCACGCCGCCGGCAAAGCGCTTGTGTCCGGAGAAAAAGCTGGCGGCCAGCAATCCCAGCATCGCGAATGGCGAGATCAGGCCAAGAAACAGCACCTCGTTGCCGTGGACGCCCGTCTCGTCGAGGATCGCACCGATGATCAGGCTGGCCACGCCGGATACCAGCAGCACCGCCCAGGCAATGCCGAAGCCGGCGGCCGTGGTATCCCAATTGCCATTGGGTTTGTCCGCCGCGTTCGAATCCGTCATGACTGGTCTCCGGGAATGGTTTCGTTTCCTCGATCTACTGCCGCCCGCAACGCTTCCAGTTGCTTCACGCGGTCGTCGCGGTAGAACAGGTTGAAGGTGTCGAAGGGAATGATGCGCCCATCCGGCTGCGCGATGTGCACGCAGCTCTTCTTCACCGCTCGCAGGTCGAAGCTGTGGGCGTCGATGAAGGCCATGATCAGCACCCGGAACACGTTGCGATAGCCGAGTTCAGCCGGCGCCTGCACCTGCGGCAGGCAGCACAGCAGGTCGGACAGGGAGCAGGCCTGGCCTTCCGGCGACTGGTTGGTGGCGAACAGCTTGAACACCTGGTCGCGCAGGGCTTCGTCACGCTCGACGACAATGGTGTTGCGGCCGGCGTTGATCAGCGTGTCCTCGGGAATCATACCGGTCAGCGGGACCACCTGATCGCCCAGTTTCAGGGCGTAAGCCATGGCTAGGCTGTCCGGATTGCAGGGCACCGGTATCAGGTCCTTGCCCTCGAAATGCGCGCTCTGCTCGATGATGCGGCGTCGGACTTCGGTCAGCGTCAGCCGGTTGCTCGCAGGGTCGAAGCCTTCGGCGCGGCCAGCATGCTGGATCGGCTGAAACGTCACACCACGCACACAGGGCTGCTGCAGGGCGAAGTCGATGATTTCGCCCAGTTCGCCGTCGTTGAGGCCCTTCTTCACCGTCACCACCAGCGTGGTGGAGATGTCGTGGCGATTCAGGTTCTCCAGCGCTCGGCGGCGGATCTCGCCCAGCTTCGCACCACGCAGCTCCTGATGCACCTCGTCGCGCAGCGAGTCGAACTGCAGGTACAGCTCAAAGCCGGGCATGTAGCCGGCCAGTCGTTCGACGAACTCGGGCTCCCTGGCGATGCGGAGGCCGTTGGTGTTGACCATCAGATGGCGGATCGGCCGCTCCCTGGCGGCATCGAGGATGGCGAAGAAGTCCGGGTGCAGGGTCGGCTCGCCGCCGGAGATCTGCACCACGTCCGGCTCGCCCTCGTTGGTGACCACCGCGTCCAGCATGCGTTCGATGGTGGCGAGGTCGCGGAAGCCGGGACGATGCGGGCCGGAATCGGCGTAGCAGATCGGGCAGCGCAGGTTGCAGTGATCGGTGACTTCGACCAGCGTCAGGCAGCTGTGCTGCATGTGCTCCGGGCACAGACCGCAGTCGTAGGGACAGCCCCAGCGGCGCTCGGTGTTGAAGCGCTCCGGCAGTTCCGGCGGTTTGATGAAACGTTCGCGTGCCATCCGGTAATAATCGGCGTCGTCGGCGATCAGCACGCGCTCGCGGCCGTGCTCGGGACACCATTTGTCCATAAACACGCGCTGGTCCTTGATGATCAGGTTGCCCTCGACACGGCGCAGGCAGGTCGAGCAGATCGAAACGGCGTGGTCGTAGTAGAGGTATGGCCTGACCTTGTGGCCCATCTCAGTTCCTTGTGGACAGCAGTTCGCGGCTCAATCGCGGCAATGCCGGCAGATAGTAGGCCAGCCCGACGAGGCACAGCCATTGGATGCCGGAAAGGCCCATCCAGGAATACGGCAAAGGCTTGATGAATTCGATCACGAGGCGGAACAGCAGGTAGCCGGCCAGGTAGAGGCGAAACAGGTCGCCCGATTGGCTTAGTCGTTGTCGGCGGCGCCAGATCAGCGTGGTCCAGCCGAGCAGAAAGGCGATCTCGTAGAGCTGGGTCGGATGTCGTGGAGTACCGTCACCGAAGTCGATTGCCCAGGGCAGGGCAGTCTGCGTGCCGTAGGTATGGTCGGCAAGGCCGGCCAGGAAGCAGCCGACGCGGCCGATGCTCATGCCGATGGCCAACGGCCACACGAAGCTGTCGCCGGTGGATTCGGTCTGTCCCAACGCTTTCTTGGCGATTTCGACGCCAACCAAGCCGCCGAGCAGGCCGCCAACGATGGACTTGCCCTGCAGCAGGTGCCGCCACTCAGGGAAATCCGCAAAGGCGGCCAGTGGGTCATCGAACCAGAAACTGAGCTTGGAACCCAGCGCGGCGCCAACCGCAGCTGCCACGACGATGACGATTCCGAGGTCGCGATCGCGAAGCAGCGGGTGCTCGCGCCGCCGGCGCTGGCGCAGATAGACCTGCATGCCCACGGCGTACGCACACACTTCCAGCAGCGTGTGTACGGCGACAGGGCTCAAGCCAGCACCAAAACAGGCCTAAATAAATTTCGATTTATCAGTTGCTTAGAAAGACTTCCTGAAGCCAAAGTTGAAGCGTGTTTCGGTCAGGATACTGTTCGCGATGCTGCGATCCAGGCCGAGGAACCACTGCCAGCCGCCCGGATGCACGGTGCTGATGCCGATCCCCAGGTTGCCGAAACTCCGGTCCGGGGCGCCGCTGGCGAAACCGATGCGCGTATTGCTGGGATCGCCGGCGAAGAAGGCCGGCAGGATGCGACCGTCGTCCTTGTACTCGTGGAACCAGTCAAGGCGGAAGTAGGGCGTCCACACGCCCCAGCTGGCTGACGCGGTGCGCGAAAGCTCGAAGCTGGCGTAACCGCGCAGGCTCTTGCTGGCACGACGTCCGAAGCGGATGTCGAGGCCGCCGCCGTTGCTCTCGCTGAACGCATCGATGCTGACCTTGCTGTAGTCGGCACCGAGTCCCGTGCGGAAGCTCCAGGCGCCGCGATACCAGCTCCAGTCGCCACTGGCACTGGCCTGGTCGTGGCGGCCGCCCATGGCCGCCGTCGCGAGGAAGTCGACGTTTATGCGGTCTTCTTCCGCTGTGCCGGCGTTGCGAACCAGGCTGAACTGGATCCGGCGGGCCGTGTCGTAATCGATGGACTCGCGGCCGACGCTGGCCTGCCAGCCGAAATGCTCGCCAATGTTCCCGTAGAACGCCGCCGTGTAGCCATTGGCGTCCTCCTTCATGCGGCCGCGATCGCCGCCGAAGCGCGCGTCATTGCGCCGGAGTCCCACGCTGAGCAGGCCAACAATGTTGGGCGAGAAACGGTAGTCAACGCCTAGCGTCGCACCCGAGATGTCACTGTTGAAGGCATTTTCGAAGCGCGACTCCGGTCGCTCCACGTCCGAGCTGTAGGCGCTGGCGAACAGCCCCCAGCGCTCCGAACGCCACAGCGCGTCGTCCTCGTCGCCATCCAGGCCAAGACCCTGGTCGGCTTCCTGCCGCTTCTTCGAGCCGGCGGCAGCGCGACGGGCGAAGCTGCTGCGGGCGATCTTGATCTGCGCGGCGAACACGCCAAGGTTGTTGCCGATGGCGGCCGCGGAGCGGCGATCACCGGAGCCCGGACCGGCATTCAGGATGTCCTGACAGCGGGCGTAGAAGTTGCTGCCGGGCTGGGCCTGCGCGCAGACCTGCACCCAGGCGGCATCCAGCGCCTCGGCGGGCGTCTGCGCTTTCGCCGCGGTGACGCCAAGCAGCAGCGCGAACAGAAGGCCCAGACGGGCCACGGCGTGTCGCGCGAGTGATCGCGATACCGGTTTCATGATCGTCTCCCCAAACGATGGCCGGTTGATTATTGCTTTCCGGGCGGCGGATGCCAACGCCATGGTCGCGCAGGTTGACGCTGGCGCCGGCCCTGCTGGAGCATGGCCGCATGAATACGACACAGGATCAGGGCCATTCGACCGGCTCGTCACCGCTTCGCCTGCTGTTGCTTGGAGCAGGTGGCCGCATGGGTGCATCGATACGCGAACTCCTTTCCAGGGATTCGCGGTTCACGCTGGTGGCAACACCGGGTAGCGACGATGAGCTGGGGCCGGACACGCCGGGCTTTGATGTGGCCATCGACTTCAGCCGGCCCGAAGGGCTGCTCAAGCTCGTCGAGCTCTGTCACAGCCGAGCGCGTCCGCTGGTGACCGGGACCACCGGCATGGACAGTCACCTTCAGGCCAAGCTGGTCGGAGCGACGGACCGCGTCGCTCTGGTCTGCGAAGCCAATTTCAGTCTGGGCGTGGCGATCCTGGGCGCGGCCGTGGCCCAGGTGGCGGCGGCCTTGCCAGGATGGGACTGCGACATCATCGAGCAGCACCACCGCGGCAAGCAGGACGCACCGTCGGGAACGGCGCTGGCGCTTGGCCGAAAGGTGGAGGCGGCACGTCCGGAATCCTCACGGCCGGTTGTCTACAGCAGCGTCCGCAGTGGCGACATCGTGGGCGAGCACACCGTGCAGTTCTGCGGCGAGGGTGAGCGACTGGAGCTCACGCACCGCGCCACCGACCGCCACATCTTCGCGGCTGGCGCCTTGGAGGCGGCGGCCCGGGTCGTTGGGCGGCGTCCAGGACGCTACCGCCTGGTCGACCTGCTGAAGCCCGCGTAGGACGCAAGCTGGATCGTCCCGGAATTGACCGCTTCGCCCTGCATTTGATGCACATCGGCAAGCGCGGCGACCAGGTTATTGCGCAATCGTTCGCAATAACCTGCAACCAATTGATATTGCTAAACTATCTATGTAAAGAATCGCAACATTGACCGATGAGCGGTCGAATAGTGTTGGTGGACGGCGGTCTGTAGTACCCCGTTTTGCGTTCGAGCTGGTGATTTTTGCTGCACTGCAACTTGCGACGCCGATCACGCTTCTGCAACTTGGGCGCCGCTTCCGAAAGGCTTCGTCCGGGACAGGACGACTTCGGTAACGGCCGGGCGAGGGGAGTCGCCCAACCGGAAGCTCACTCAAGGTATTTCTGTCTGATTTTTCGGGGAGCTTCATGAAGACCAAATCTCGCCTGTTTGCTGGCATCGTTCTCGCGCTGAGTGCTGGCGCCGCTTTTTCCATGCAGCACGACGTCGAAGCGCGTTTCGATGACATCGACGGCATGTCGCCGGCGGAAACCACCGTCGAGCAGGACATCCACTTCCTCAACAAGAAGGGCGAGATCGTGCGCGGCAAGCGCTGCGCTCAGGAGAATCTCACCGCTGAAAAGAAGGCCGAGCTGGACAACGCCTTCTTCTCCTACTGGGAAAACAACATTGATGGCCCGCTGTCCAAGGCCGGTGGCGGTACCGTGGTTGACGTCTACTTCCACGTGATCGTCAAGACTGCGAAGTCGGCTGAAGCGAAGAAAGGTCGTCCGGGCGGCGGTGGTGGCGGCACTGTGGTCGGCGACGTGACCGATCAGCAGATCGCCCAGCAGATCCAGGTCCTGAACCAGGCCTACAGTGGCACCGGCTTCAGCTTCAACTTGGTGGGTGTGGAGCGCGTCAACAACAGTCAGTATTACGATCGTTGCTACGGTGGTGCCGAGAGCAAGATGAAGAACGCGCTGGCTGTCGATCCGGCTCACACGCTGAACATCTACACCTGCAACCCGTCCAGCGGCATCCTGGGCTACGCCACCTTCCCGAATTCGTACGCGGAAGACAGCGCCATGCACGGTGTGGTGCTGCTGAACGAGTCGCTGCCGGGTGGTTCGGCTGCACCGTACAACCTGGGTGACACGGCAACCCACGAAGTTGGTCACTACCTGGGCCTGTACCACACCTTCCAGGGCGGCTGTAACAATCCGGGTGACTACGTCGCCGACACGCCTGCCGAGTCCAGCGCCGCATTCGGCTGCCCGACTGGCCGTGACACCTGCTCGGGTGGTGGTGCTGATCCGATCCTGAACTTCATGGACTACACCGACGACGCGTGCATGAACCAGTTCACCAGCGGCCAGGAAGCGCGCATGCAGGCGCTGGTGGCGCAGTACAAGCCGAGCCTCTAAGAGGCCCTGCTGCAGAAGTACTCGAACGGCCCGGCATTGTCCGGGCCGTTCGCGTTCAGGCCCGGCAATGTTCGTGTCATGCTGGGCGAGCCGGCGATTGGCGTCGGTGATGGAGCCACAGCCACGCATGGGGATGCGTGGCGCTGACCGAAAGCCGCTCTATCCGGAACTTGTCCGCGACGCCGTGGCGAGGCCATTGCCACGGCGTCGTTCTGTATGGAAGGCCACTAAACACCTTCGTGCCAAGTGGACACTGGCGATTCTCATCCCTAAAATATCGTTCCGCCCGATCCCCCGAATTTGACGAACCCCACAGGCCAGCTTGCGCAGGCTTGCGGGTTTCGCTGCACCTGAAAGGCGGTAACGAATGACTCCAGCTCTGCTTGCGCTTGCCGACGGCAGCCTGTTCCACGGCCTCAGTGTCGGTGCGGATGGCGAATCGGTCGGCGAGGTCGTGTTCAACACGGCCATGACCGGTTACCAGGAAATCCTGACCGATCCCTCCTATGCGCGTCAGCTGGTCACACTGACTTATCCGCATATCGGCAATACCGGCTGCAACGACGCCGACAACGAGTCCGGCGAGGTTTACGCTGCTGGTCTGATCGTGCGTGATGTCCCGCGTCACGCCAGCAGCTGGCGTAGCGAGGTCGACCTGCCGCTGTGGTTGCGCCGCCGTGGCGTGGTCGCCATCGCCGAGATCGATACCCGTCGCCTGACCCGCATCCTTCGCGATGACGGTGCCCAGGGCGGCTGTCTGGTGGCCGGTGAGAACATTGATGCCGACCGCGCCGTGGAGCTGGCGCGCAAGTTCGGATCGCTGAAGGATCAGGACCTCGCCCGCGTGGTCAGCTGCCGTTCGTCGTACCAATGGAGCGAGGGCGTGTTCGACCTCGATGCCAACGCATTCGCCAGCGGCGAAAAGCGTTTCCGCGTGGTGGCCTACGACTTTGGCGTCAAGCGCAACATCCTGCGCCTGTTGGCCGACCGTGGTTGCGACGTCCATGTTGTTCCGGCGCAGACGCCGGCAGCCGACGTGATGGCGATGAAGCCGGACGGTGTGTTCCTTTCCAACGGTCCCGGCGATCCGGAACCCTGTGACTATGCCATCGCCGCGATCCGCGAGTTCCTCGACGCGCGCATGCCCCTGTTTGGTATCTGCCTTGGCCACCAGCTGCTCGGCCTGGCCAGCGGCGCGAAAACCGAAAAGATGAAGTTTGGCCATCACGGCGCCAACCATCCGGTGCAGGACCTCGCCTCCGGTCGGGTCATGATCACCAGCCAGAACCACGGCTTTGCCGTCGATGAGACCACGCTACCGGCCAACGTTCAGCCCAGCCACCGCTCGCTGTTCGACGGCAGCCTGCAGGGCATCCGCTTCACCGACCGTCCCGCTTTCGGTTTCCAGGGTCATCCGGAAGCCAGTCCCGGCCCGCAGGACATCCAGGGTCTGTTTGACCAGTTCACCGAACTGATGCAATCGCATCGCGGCAAGGAGGCCGGCTGATGCCAAAGCGTACTGACATCCAGACCATCCTGATCATCGGCGCCGGTCCGATCGTGATCGGCCAGGCCTGCGAGTTCGACTATTCCGGCGCGCAGGCCTGCAAGGCGCTGCGCGAGGAAGGCTATCGCGTGGTGCTGGTGAACTCGAATCCGGCGACGATCATGACCGATCCGGAGATGGCTGACGCCGTCTACATCGAGCCGATCACCTGGCAGTTCGTCGAACGCATCATCGAGAAGGAAAAGCCGGACGCCCTGCTGCCGACCATGGGCGGGCAGACTGCGCTCAACTGCGCTCTGGACCTTGCCGATAATGGCGTGCTGGAGAAGTACGGCGTCGAACTCATCGGCGCCTCGCGTGACGCCATCCGTACCGCCGAGGATCGCGAGCTGTTCCGCATCGCGATGAAGGAGATCGGTCTCGAGTGCCCGAAGGCCGAGGTCGCCAAGACGTTCGAGCGTGCGGTCGAGATCCAGGCCATGGTGGGTTACCCGACCATCATCCGCCCGAGCTTCACGCTGGGTGGCAGCGGTGGTGGCATCGCCTACAACCGCGAGGAGTTCGAGGACATCGTCACCCGTGGCCTCGAGCTGAGCCCGGTGCATGAGGTGCTGGTCGAGGAATCCGTGCTCGGCTGGAAGGAGTTCGAGATGGAAGTGGTCCGCGACCGCGCGGACAACTGCATCATCGTTTGTTCGATCGAAAACCTCGATCCGATGGGCGTACACACCGGCGACTCGATCACCGTGGCGCCGGCGCAGACGCTGACCGACAAGGAATACCAGCGCCTTCGCGACGCCAGCCTCGCCGTGCTGCGCAAGATCGGCGTGGACACCGGCGGTTCCAACGTGCAGTTCGGCGTCAACGCCGAATCCGGTCGCGTCGTGGTCATCGAGATGAATCCGCGTGTGTCGCGCTCGTCGGCACTCGCTTCCAAGGCCACCGGCTTCCCGATCGCCAAGGTGGCCGCGAAGCTTGCCGTCGGCTACACGCTGGACGAGCTGAAGAACGAGATCACCGGTGGCCTGACGCCGGCAAGTTTCGAGCCGACCATCGATTACGTGGTCACCAAGATTCCGCGTTTTGCCTTCGAGAAGTTCCCGTCCACCGACGCACGCCTGACCACGCAAATGAAGTCGGTGGGCGAGGTGATGGCGATGGGGCGCTGTTTCCAGGAGTCCCTGCAGAAGGCGCTGCGTGGTTTGGAAACCGGCAAGGTCGGGCTTGATCCCGGCGAGTATCGCCTCGACAGCGACGAGGATCGCGTGCGCCTGCGCCGTGACCTCAAGGAACCCGGTGCCGAGCGCATCTTCGCGCTGGCCGACGCCTTCCGTGCCGGCATGGGCGTGGCCGAGGTGTTCCGGCTCTCGCACATCGATCCGTGGTTCCTCGACCAGATCGAGGAACTGGTGCAGATGGAACGCCAGGTCGAGGCCGGCGGCATTGCCGGTCTCGATGCGCGTGGCCTCTGGCGCCTGAAGCGTCGCGGATTCTCCGACGCGCGCCTGGCCCAGCTCACCGACACGGACGAAGCTGCCGTGCGTGCGCTGCGCCATGCCTTTGGCGTGCGTCCGGTCTACAAGCGCGTGGACAGCTGCGCGGCGGAGTTCGCCACCAACACGGCATACCTGTATTCGACCTACGAGGAAGAGTGCGAGGCCGAGCCCAGCGACCGCCAGAAGGTGATGGTGCTGGGTGGCGGTCCAAACCGGATCGGGCAGGGTATCGAGTTCGATTACTGCTGCGTGCATGCCGCGCTGGCGCTGCGCGACGATGGTTACGAGACCATCATGGTCAACTGCAACCCGGAAACCGTATCCACCGACTTCGATACCTCCGACCGCCTGTACTTCGAGCCGCTGACGCTGGAAGACGTGCTGGAAATCATCGAGATCGAGCAGCCCAAGGGCGTGATCGTTCAGTACGGCGGACAGACGCCGCTGAAGCTGGCGCGCGACCTCGAAGCTGCCGGTGCCCCGATCATCGGCACCTCGCCGGACAGCATCGACCTCGCCGAGGATCGTGAGCGCTTCCAGCAGATGATCGTCAAGCTGGGGCTGGAGCAGCCGCCGAACCGTACCGCTCGCAGTGCCGACGAGGCGCTGGCGCTGGCGCGCGAGATTGGCTATCCACTGGTCGTGCGCCCGAGCTATGTGCTGGGCGGTCGCGCCATGGAAATCGTCTACAGCGACGAAGACCTCGGCCGCTACATCCGCGATGCGGTGAAAGTGTCCGACAAGTCGCCGGTACTGCTCGACCGCTTCCTCGACAACGCGGTCGAGGTGGACGTCGATATCGTCATGGACCAGCAGGGCGAAGTGTTGATCGGCGGCATCATGGAACACATCGAGGAAGCCGGCGTGCATTCCGGCGATTCGTCTTGCTCGCTGCCGCCGTACTCCCTGGACCCGGAGATCTGCACGCGACTGCGCGAGCAGGTGACGCGGATGGCGCGCGAACTCAAGGTCGTCGGCCTGATGAACACGCAGTTCGCCATCCAGGGCGAGCGCATCTTCGTGCTGGAAGTGAACCCGCGTGCCTCGCGCACGGTGCCGTTCGTGTCCAAGGCCACCGGCGTGTCGCTGGCCAAGATTGCCGCGCGCTGCATGGCCGGTGTCAGCTTGGCCGCGCAGGGCATCAAGGGCGAGGTCATTCCCGACTACTACTCGGTGAAGGAAGCGATCTTCCCGTTCGCGCGCTTCCAGAACGTGGACCCCATCCTCGGCCCGGAGATGCGTTCTACCGGCGAGGTGATGGGTGTCGGTCGCAGCTTCGGCGAAGCCTTCGCCCGGGCGCAGGAAGCCGCGAGCATCCGCAAGCCCAAGTTGGGTCGCGTGTTCGTTTCCGTGCGCGACCCCGACAAGCCGCGTCTGCTGCCGGTGGCTCGCGACCTGATCCGCCGCGGCTTCACCATTGTCGCCACCGGCGGTACGGCCGCCTACCTGCGCGAAAACGGTCTCCCGTGCGACCATATCAACAAGGTCATCGAAGGCCGTCCGCATATCGTTGACCTCATCAAGAACGGCGAGATCGTCTATATCGTCAACACCACCGAGGGCAAGCAGGCGATTGCCGACTCGTTCTCGATTCGTCGCGAGGCACTGCAGCACAAGGTCACCTATTCGACGACCATTGCCGGCGCCCGCGCACTGCTGCATTCGCTGGAGTTCCGCGACGGCGCCAATGTCTGGTCGTTGCAGGAACTGCATACGGAATTGAAGGACCGGGAAACCAACGCCCGGGAAAAGAAGGAAGGGACGTCAGAAAAATGAGAGCACCGCTCACCCGCCGTGGCGCCGACGCGCTGCGTGAAGAACTGGAACGATTGAAGCGCGTCGTGCGCCCACAGATCATCGAAGCCATTGCCGAGGCCCGCGCCCACGGCGATCTCAAGGAGAACGCGGAATACCACGCGGCCCGCGAGCAGCAGAGCTTCACCGAAGGTCGTATCAAGGAGCTGGAATCGACGATCAGCAACGCTCAGATCATCGATGTCTCCTCGCTCAATGCCGGCGACAAGGTGGTCTTCGGCGCCACCGTTGATCTGGCGGACGAGGAGACAGGCGAAGAGAAGCGTTACCAGATCGTTGGTGACCTCGAAGCCGACATCAAGCAGGGGCTGATTTCGATCTCCTCGCCGGTTGCGCGTGCGCTGATCGGCAAGCACGAGGGCGACAGCGTCCGCATCGCCGCCCCCGGTGGCGAGCGCGCCTACGAAATCGTGGCCGTCATCTACGAGGGCTGACCCCCGCCCGATGACCACCCGCATCTGCTTCCTGCTGCCGCCGCGCGACCAGATGGCGATGCCATCGCCGGGTTCGGCGATGGCGAAATGCCTGGCGCAGGGAGATTCCGAAACATCGGATAGCGGTGCGCAGGCGCAGTTCGGTCGGCACGTCGACGTGCTGCCACGGCAACTGTCGATGGCAGCGGTCAGTCGTCAGGTCGATCACGGTGATGCGGTCGGCAGCAGCTGGCTGCGGGCCGACCCGGTACTGATGCAGGCTGACATGACCACCGGTCGCCTCATGGCGCATGGACCTGGCCTGGACCTGTCGCCGGATGACGTCGAAAACCTCCTCAAACCGCTGAAACCGCTGTTCGGTGATGAAGGCTTTCCGATATCGGCGGGTAGCGGATCGGAGCAGGCCAGGCACCGCTGGTATCTGCAGATGCCGGCTGAAACCGAGTTACCGACTTTTGTCGCTCCGGAGGACGCTTTGGGAGCGGACCTTGGCGATTGCCTGCCTGAAGGCCCAACAGGTCGCCGCTGGCGCCGACTGTTCAGCGAGGCGCAGATCGTGCTGCACAACCACGATTTGAATGTCCGTCGTCGCCAATCCGGGCTGCCGCCGGTGAACGCGCTGTGGTTCTGGGGTGGCGGCCGGCTCCCCGACAGCGTGTCTTTTTCCCACGCCCAAGTCGTCAGCGAGGACGAACACTGGAAGATGCTGCTGGCCTATTCGGGTCAGGCTCCGGGACGTATCGAAGACTTCGAAGCCGCGACTGCCAGGTCTGGCATCGATGGTGACTGGCTGCTCGACCTCCGCGGCCGGCGGGATGCAGCCAAGGTGGTGGAAGCAGCGCTGCCGTCGATCCAGCGTCATTTGCAGGACGGGTGGGTGAGCTTCGACTTTGCGGATGGGCTGGTCGTCTGTTGGCGGCGGTCGCACCGCTGGCGTTTCTGGCGTCGCGGATGACGGCGACACGCATTCGGCGCCGGGACGTCCCGCAGCAGTTTCCCGGCGACGCCTGGGACGGCCAGCATCCGGTGATGCGACGGGTTTACGCAGCCCGCGGCGTGGAAACCGCGGCGGAGATCGCGCCGGGATTGGCGCAGTTGGCGCGACCGGAAACACTTGGCGGACTCGACAAGGCCTGCGACCTGCTGATCGAAGCCATTGATCGCGACCAGCGCATTCTGGTGGTCGGCGACTTCGACTGCGATGGCGCTACCGGGGCCGCGTTGGCGGTGCGTGGCCTGCGCCTTCTGGGTGCGCAGTCCGTCGATTTCGAGGTACCGCACCGACTACAGCATGGTTACGGGCTTTCGCCGGCACTGGTGGCTGATCTTCCTCAGCCGCTGCCGGACCTGCTGATTACGGTGGACAGCGGCATCGCCTGCGTGGCCGGGGTGAAAGCGGCGCGGGATGCGGGCTGCCGCGTCATCGTCACCGACCATCACCTGCCTAGCGAACGTCTCCCCGAAGCGGACGCTATCGTCAATCCGAACCAGGAGGGCGATGCCTTTCCCAGCAAGGCGCTGGCCGGCGTTGGTGTGATGTTCTACCTGCTGCTGGCGCTGCGTGCGCGCCTGCGCGCTGATGGTCGCTTCGAAGCGGGGCGCGAGCCTGATCTTTCCGTGCTGCTCGATCTGGTCGCGGTCGGCACCGTGGCCGACATGGTGCCGCTCGACCAGAACAACCGGACGCTGGTTTCCGCCGGCTTGCGCCGGATACGCGCCGGCCGTTGCCAGCCCGGTATCGCGGCGCTCGCCCAGGTTGCCAACCGACCGCTGCCGAATCTGTCCGCGACCGACATCGGCTTCACCATCGGCCCGCGCATCAATGCCGCCGGGCGACTGGAAGACATGCGCGTCGGTATCGCTTGCCTGCTGGCCGATGATCCCGGCGATGCGCACGAGCTTGCGTCCATGCTCGACCAGATCAACCGCGAACGACGAGAAGTCCAGCAGCAGATGCTTGACCAGGCCGAGGCCAGTCTCGATGGCATCGATGTTGATGACGCCAACACCGCTGCGGCTATTGTCGTCCACGATGCCGGCTGGCATCCGGGCGTGGTGGGCCTCGTCGCTTCGCGCCTCAAGGACCGCCTGCATCGGCCGACGATCGCTCTGGCGCCGGTGGACCCGGACCAGCCAACCGGCGAATGGCGAGGTTCGGCGCGTTCCATCCCGGGTTTCCATCTTCGCGATGCGCTGGCCGAAGTGGATCGCCGTCAGCCGGGCCTGATGATCCGCTTCGGCGGTCACGCCATGGCTGCCGGTCTCAGCATCGAAGCTGAGAACATCCCGAGACTCGCCAGCGGGCTGGCCGAGGTCGCTGGCGATTGGCTCACGCCAGAGCAACTCGCGCAATGCCATTTCAGCGATGGTCCGCTGGCTGGCGGCGACTTCAGTCGCGAGTTGGCAGAACAGCTGCGTGACGGCGGTCCCTGGGGACAAGCCTTCCCGGAGCCGGCCTTCGACAACCGTTTCGCGGTCACGTCCTGGCGCGTGGTGGGTGAGCGTCACCTGAAGCTGTCACTGCAAGGTCTGGACGAGGCCGACGGCACGCAGATTGATGCAATCGCCTTTGGCGCCTGGCAAGGCGAGCCGCCCCCGGCGCGTGTTCAACTGCTGTACCAGCTGGCCACCGACGACTATCGCGACCGCCACGGCGTGCAGCTGGTTGTTCGCAATCTGTGGGCTGCGGACTGACCGGCAACGCCCGCATTTGCTAACATCGCGCCCCTTTGGCGGAGCATTTGGCTCGCCAACCGACAGCATCCGAGTTCACCTGATCGAGAGCAGGACATGATCGAGAGCAATGCGATCCAGGCGCAGATTGCGGACCTTCAAGGCCGCGTGACCGCGCTTAGGGGGTATCTTTGACTACGACGCCAAGCGTGAGCGTCTGGAAGAAGTCAACCGGGAAATGGAAGATCCCAGCATCTGGGAAGACCCGAAGCGCGCGCAGGACCTGGGCCGTGAGCGCTCCCTGCTGCACAACATCGTCAGCGAACTGAGCGGACTAGGCGAAGGCCTCACCGGTGCCGCCGAGCTGCTGGAAATGGCGGTGGAAGAGGGCGACGAGGACACTGTCAGCGCCATCGAGAGTGATGTCGATGGCTACAGCAAGCGGCTGGAGAAGCTGGAGTTCCAGCGCATGTTCTCCGGCAAGCTCGATTCGGCCAACTGCTTCGTCGATATTCAGGCCGGCGCCGGCGGCACCGAGGCTCAGGACTGGGCCGAGATGCTGCTGCGCATGTACCTGCGCTGGTGCGAGGATCGCGGCTGGAAGACCGAGCTGATGGAAGTCAGCGGTGGCGAAGTGGCTGGCATCAAGTCCGCGACCTTCCGCGTCGAAGGCAGTTACGCCTATGGCTGGCTGAAAACCGAGATTGGCGTTCATCGCCTGGTGCGCAAGTCGCCGTTCGACTCCGACAACCGTCGCCACACCAGTTTCACCTCGGTGTTCGTGAGCCCGGAAGTCGATGACGAGATCGAGATCGACATCAATCCGGCGGACCTGAAGACCGATGTCTATCGTTCCTCCGGCGCTGGTGGCCAGCACGTCAACAAGACCGAGTCGGCGGTGCGTATCACCCACGTGCCCAGCGGCGTGGTCGTGGCCTGCCAGACCGAGCGCAGCCAGCACGCGAACCGTGATCGCGCGATGAAGCAGCTGAAGGCCAAGCTGTACGAACTCGAGATCCAGAAGCGCAACGCCGAGAAGGACGCGCTGGAAGCCAGCAAGTCCGACATCGGCTGGGGCAGCCAGATCCGCAACTACGTGCTGGACCAGAGCCGCATCAAGGATCTGCGCACCGGCGTCGAGCGCAGCGACACCCAGCGTGTGCTGGACGGCGATCTCGATGAATTCGTCGAGGCCAGCCTGAAGGCGGGTCTGGAAGCTGGCTCCAAGCGCAGCGACGCACAGTAATCCACGCAGCAAACTCCAAATCCGATACAAGCGAACATCCCATGAACGACAGCAAGCAGCGGCCCGAGGGGCAGGCCAGCGACGAGAACTTCCTGATTGCCGAGCGTCGCGGCAAACTGAAATCGCTGCGTGAGGCGGGGCAGGCATTCCCCAACGATGCGCGTCCGGATGCGCTGGCTGGCGAGCTTCAGGCGCGCTTTGCCGATGCCGAGCAGTGGACGCAGGAGGCCATCGAGGCGGAAGGCGTGCGCGCCAGCCTGGCCGGTCGCATGCTCGCCAAGCGCGTGATGGGCAAGGCCAGCTTCGTGCGCATCCGTGACCGCAGCGGCGACATCCAGCTGTTCCTGCAGCGCGATGCCGTGGGCGAGGACGTCTACGCCGCGTTCAAGACCTGGGACGTGGGTGACATCATTGCCGCCGAGGGCACGCTGACCCGGACCAAGACTGGCGAGCTGTCGGTGAAGGCCGATTCGATGCGCCTGATGTCCAAGTCACTGCGTCCGTTGCCGGACAAGTGGCACGGTCTGGAAGACGTCGAGACCCGCTATCGCCAGCGCTATGTCGACCTCATCATCAATCCGGATTCGCGGACGGTTTTCCAGAAGCGATCGGAGACAATTCGCTTTATTCGCAATTGGTTGGAGCAACAACCTCGGAGCTTTCTTGAAGTAGAAACGCCGATGATGCAGATCATCCCCGGCGGCGCGACGGCACGTCCCTTCGTCACCCACCACAACGCGCTGGGGATCGATCTGTACCTGCGCGTGGCGCCGGAGCTGTACCTGAAGCGCCTGGTGGTCGGTGGTTTCGAGCGCGTCTACGAGATCAATCGCAACTTCCGCAATGAAGGCGTCAGCACCCGGCACAATCCCGAATTCACGATGCTGGAGCTGTACCAGGCGTATGCCGACTTCCACATCATCATGGACCTCACCGAAGGCCTGATCCGAGGTTGTGCCGAGAATGTCATCGGCACGACCAAGCTGGAGTGGGAAGGGCAGGCCATCGACGTGGGGCCGGCGTTCCGTCGCTGGGCCATGCACGAGGCCGTTCAGCATCACAATCCGGAAATCAGCGACGCCGATCTGCGCGATGTCGATGCCCTGCGTCGCCACTGCGAACGGCTGGAGATCAAGGTCAAGCCCGGCTATGGCTGGGGCAAATTACTGCTTGAAATCTTCGAGAAGACCGTCGAGCACACGCTGGTCCAACCGACTTTTATCACCATGCATCCCACCGAGGTTAGCCCGCTGGCCCGCGCCAACGATGCCGATCCGGGCCTGACCGACCGCTTCGAGCTGTTCATTGGCGGCAAGGAAATCGCCAATGGCTTCTCCGAACTCAACGATCCGGAAGACCAGGCCGAGCGCTTCCACGCGCAGGTGGCGGAGAAGGATGCCGGCGATGACGAGGCCATGCACTTCGATGCCGACTACATCCGTGCGCTGGAATATGGCATGCCGCCGACCGGTGGCCTTGGCGTTGGCATCGACCGCCTGGTGATGCTGCTGACCAACAGCTCGTCGATCCGCGACGTGCTGCTGTTCCCGTACATGCGCCCCGAAGTCGGTTCGGACTGACTCCGTTCCGCCAGCACCAGAAAGACAAAGGCCCCGGTATTCCGGGGCTTTGTCATATGAGAAGCCGCTTCTTGGCGGGCATCAGCCACTCTTTGCGCGCACCTCGAACCCGATGACGGCATCCACGCGGATCAGCGCGTCGAAATACTCCTTGCCGCTCAGTTCGGCGATGTGGATGTTGCCGCCGTAGACCTTGCCGACCTTGCCGGAAACGCTGTTGCCGTTGGACAGATAGAGGGTCACCGACTTGCCGGTGAGCGCCGACAGGTTGTCAGCCATGGAAAGTCCTGCGTCGATCATCTTGTCTTGCTCCTGCTGCGCATGGGCGGCGGGGGTCGCCGCGAGGTTGATGGTCATTGCCAGCAGGACAGCACTGGCCCAGTGGAATTTCGATGGATGGTTCATGTTGTTCCTCCCTCAAGCATGGCTGTCTGACTCTTCCCACTCGACACTTCGCCCTCGCGGATTCAAATGCGCGAGCGACAACGGGACCTCGCTTCTGGTTACGAGGTGTCGAGCCATATTCGATCACCAGCGTGCCGCCTCCGACAATCCACGCATTCGGCAAGACATCGGATTTCCGGCTCGGCAACAGTTCCGGGCTGCATGGGTTCGCGCAGTTTGATGTGTCTCCAAGCCTTCCGGATTTCGGGCAGTTTCTGCCGTTGGTCCGGCAACTCATTGATTTGTAACAATGGTTGGCAATTGCCACTTGAAGTGCCGTCAGCGCCGGGGCAGGGTAAAGACGGGAATTCAGGAGGTGCAAAGATGGGACAGCATCTTCCCGGTGTGCGGTGTTCCAGGGCCGTGATGGATGGCGAACTGACCATCCGCGAAGGCGCCCGGGAATGGCAGAGTCCGTTGATGGACCTGTCGTTGAGCGGTGTGCGCGTCAGATTGCCGCGTGCGTTCGATCTCCGGCGCGAGGCAACCGCCGAACTTGAGATTCACGGACCGCGTGGCGAGCACGTGCTTGCCTGGGCCAAGCTGGCGCGACTTTGCGACGACACTGCGGCGTTCCGCTTTGATCGCCTCTCGGCGCCCAGTGAGGCGCGCCTGCGCGACCTGATCAAGCGCGGCCGGCTATACGATCATTTCGACTGAGCGCGCTCAGGCCGAGTCACGCAGCTCGCGACGCAGGATCTTGCCGACGTTCGACTTCGGCAGCTCCGTGCGGAACTCGATGTAGCGGGGCTGCTTGTAGCCGGTGAGGTTTTCCTTGCAGTGCGCCTTGACCTGCTCGGCGGACAGGTTCGGATCCTTCTTCACGATGACGAGCTTCACCGCTTCGCCAGACTTCTCGTCGGGCACGCCAACCGCAGCGACTTCCAGCACGCCATCCATTTCGGCGACCACGTCCTCGATCTCGTTCGGATAGACGTTGAATCCGGAGACCAGGATCATGTCCTTCTTGCGGTCGACGATGAAGAAGTAGCCGTCCTTGTCCATCTTCGCCATGTCACCGGTATGCAGCCAGCCATCGGGGCTGATCACCTTGGCGGTGTCCTGCGGGCGATTCCAGTAGCCCTTCATGACCTGCGGTCCGCGCACGCAGAGCTCGCCCACTTCCTCGACGCCGAGCTGCTTTCCGTTCTCATCCTTCACGCAGCATTCTGTGGACGGCACCGGTAACCCGATGCTGCCATTGTAGTCGGTCATGTTCATCGGGTTGATACACGCCGCAGGCGAGGTTTCGGTCAGTCCATAGGCCTCGATCAGCGGCACGCCGGTGACCTTCTTCCAGCGTTCGGCCACGGCGCGCTGCACGGCCATGCCGCCACCCAGGGTGAACTTGAGGTTGGAGAAATCGACCTTGTCGAAGCCCGGCGTATTCAGCAGCCCGTTGAACAGGGTGTTGACGCCGGTGATCCCGGTGAAGCGCAGCTGCGACAGCGTCTTCACGAAGCCAGGCATATCGCGCGGATTGGTGATCAGGTGGTTGATGCCGCCGAACTTCATGAAAACCAGGCAGTTCGCCGTCAGCGCGAAGATGTGGTACAGCGGCAGGGCGGTGATGATCGCTTCCTTGCCGTAGTCGATATTGGTGCCCAGCCACACCGAAGCCTGCTGCATGTTGGCGACCAGGTTGCGATGGGTCAGCATGGCGCCCTTGGCCACGCCGGTGGTGCCTCCGGTGTATTGCAGGAAGGCGATGTCACCGGACTCGATGTCGACGGCGGGCAGCTTGTGCTGGTGGTTCAGCAGCGCCTTGAAGCGGATGGCGCCGGGGATGTGGTACTCCGGCACCGCCTTCTTCACATAGCGCAGCACGAAATTGACCAGCTTGCCCTTGGCGAAGCTCAGCATGTCGCCGGCGCCGGTAGTGATCACGTGCTTCAGTGGGCTGTCGTTCACCACCTCGGCGACCGTATGCGCGAAGTTGTCCAGCACCACGATGGCGGTGGCGCCGCTGTCCACCATCTGGTGATGCAGCTCGCGCGCCGTATACATCGGGTTGGTGTTGACCACCGTGAGGCCGGCGCGCAGCGCGCCGAAGATGGCAATCGGGTACTGCAGCAGGTTCGGCATCATGATCGCGATGCGATCGCCGCGCTTCATCTTCAGTTCGTGGATCAGGTAGGCGCCGAAGCGGGCACTGAGGTCATCGATCTCGGCGTAGGTGAGCGTGCGCCCGAGGTTTTCGAAGGCCGGCCGGTCACGGAAACGCTGGCAGGAGGTTTCCAGTACCGAAACGATGGAGCGAAACTCATTCAGATCAATTTCTGCCGGCACGCCCGCCGGATAGTTGGCCAGCCACGGGTGCTTCTCGCTCATCCAGATCCTCCCAGACCCTGTTCCCTGCCTGCATACGCCATTCGTTGGCGTACGCGCTATCGTAGGCAAGGATTGCATCATCCCCCAAGGCTGACAAGGCAGGGCGCAACATGGCAGAGCTTTCGCGGGCGCGAGGCATCACCGGACGATCATCGTGCTGTGGCTGGCTGCTGGCCTGCTTGCTGGCAATCACGGCGACCGCCTGCTCAACGGCACCGCCCGAGCAACGTCTTCGTGAACGCATCGCTGCCATGCAGCAGGCCATTGAAACCGGGCAAGCAGGCAATTTCATGGATGGCGTGGCGAGTGATTTCGTCGGCGAGGGCGGCATGGATCGTCGCCAGCTGCGCGGATTGATCGCCGCTCAGCTGCTGCGGGCAAAGGATGTCGGCGTCAGCGTGGTATCGATGGATGTTCGCCTGCTGGCCGGCGATCGCCAGGCCGAAGTCGACCTCGATGTCCTGCTAACCGGTGGCGCCGGATTCCTGCCGGACAGCGCGTCGACCTATCGCATCCGAACCGGCTGGGCCGATGGCGATGATGGCTGGCAGGTGATCAGCGCGGACTGGGATCGGGGGCTGTAGTCACGACCCCGAAACGAACAAGGCCGGGAGTCCCCGGCCTTGTTCGTGACACGTCGAATGAATCTGGATTACTTCGCTGCGAGTTGCCGCAGCACGTAGTTCAGGATGCCGCCGTGGCGGAAGTACTCGACTTCCTTCGGCGTCAGCAGCAGCACGCGCACGGTGAAGGCTGTTTCCTTGCCGCTGTCGTGGGTAGCGACGACCTCGACCTCACGCGCGGCGCCGTCGTTCATGCCGACGATGTCGAAGGTTTCGCTGCCATCCAGGCCCAGCGACTCGGCGTTGTGGCCGTCGGTGAACTGCAGCGGCAGCACACCCATGCCAACCAGGTTGCTGCGGTGAATGCGCTCGAAGCTCTCGGCGACTACCGCCTTCACACCCAGCAGCAGGGTGCCCTTGGCCGCCCAGTCACGTGACGAGCCGGTGCCGTATTCCTTGCCGGCCAGCACCACCAGTGGCGTGCCTTCCTCGCGGTACTTCATGGCCGCGTCGTAGATGGCCATCTCTTCCTTTTCGGGGAAGTGCAGGGTGTTGCCGCCTTCCTTGCCGCCCAGCATCTTGTTCTTGATGCGGATGTTGGCGAAGGTGCCGCGCACCATGACGTCGTCGTTGCCGCGACGGCTGCCGTAGGAATTGAAGTCCTTCTGGTCGACGCCACGACCGATCAGGTAGCGACCCGCCGGGCTGTCCTTCTTGATGTTGCCGGCCGGCGAGATGTGGTCGGTGGTGATGGAGTCGCCGAAAAGACCCAGGCAGCGGGCGCCCTTGATATCACTGATGGCGCCGACGGCCATCGTCATTCCATCGAAGTAGGGCGGGTTCTTGATGTAGGTCGAGGCATCGCTCCAGGCAAACGCAGCGCCGTCCGGGGACTCGATCTGGTTCCAGCGGCTGTCGCCCTTGAATACGTCGGCGTAGTTCTGCTTGAACAGTTCCGGACCGATGGACCTCGCGATGAAGTCGCCGATTTCCTGGTTGGTCGGCCAGATGTCCTTGAGGAACACGTCATTGCCATCCTTGTCCTTGCCCAGCGGCTCGGTGGTCAGGTCGATGTTGACCGTGCCGGCGAGTGCGTAGGCGACCACCAGCGGCGGCGAGGCGAGGTAGTTCATCTTCACTTCGGCGTGCACACGACCCTCGAAGTTGCGGTTACCCGAAAGCACGGAGGTCACCACCAGGTCGCCTTCGGCGATGCCGGCGCTGACTTCCGGCGGCAGCGGGCCGGAGTTGCCGATACAGGTGGTGCAGCCGTAGCCGACCACGTCGAAGCCCAGGGCTTCGAGGTCGTTCATCAGGCCGGCCTTCTTCAGGTAGTCGGTGACCACCAGCGAACCCGGCCCCAACGAGGTTTTCACCCACGGCGCCGACTTCAGGCCCTTCGCAACAGCATTACGCGCCAGCAGGCCAGCGCCCAGCATCACTGCCGGGTTGGAGGTGTTGGTGCAGGAAGTGATGGCGGCAATGACCACGGCGCCGTCCTTCAGCTCGACGTCCTGGCCCTTGATGGTGATTTGGGCGCGGCCCTTGGACTCGACCACGTCGTTGCCCACGGCAGTGCCGCCGCCTTCGTTGGCGAAATCGGCTTCGGCCTGCGACTTCTTTTCGCGGGCAGCGGCCATGGGTGCCAGTGCGTCCTTGTAGTTGTCGCGCACCTTTTCCAGCAGCACGCGATCCTGCGGGCGCTTCGGACCGGCCAGCGACGGCTTGACCTCGGCCATGTCCAGCTCCAGCACGGCGCTGTACTCGGCCTCGATGGACGGATCGCGCCACAGGCCCTGTGCCTTGGCATAGGCTTCGACCAGCGCGATCTGCTCATCGCTGCGGCCGGAGAGGCGCAGGTAGTTCAGCGATTCGCCGTCGATCGGGAAGATGCCGCAGGTCGCGCCGTATTCCGGTGCCATGTTGGCGATGGTGGCGCGATCGGCCAGCGGCAGGTGGTTCAGGCCTTCGCCGAAGAACTCGACGAACTTGCCGACCACGCCGTGCTTGCGAAGCATTTCGGTGACGGTCAGCACCAGATCGGTGGCAGTGGCGCCTTCCGGCAGTTTGCCGGTGAGGCGGAAGCCAACGACCTGCGGGATCAGCATCGACGACGGCTGGCCCAGCATGGCGGCCTCGGCTTCGATGCCGCCCACACCCCAGCCGAGCACGCCGATGCCATTGATCATCGTGGTGTGGCTGTCGGTGCCGAACACCGTGTCGGGGAAGGCGAAACGCTGGCCATCAATCTCCCGCTCGAACACGACGCGGGCCAGATTTTCCAGGTTCACCTGATGCACGATGCCGGTATTCGGCGGCACCACCTTGAAGTTGTCGAAGGCCTTCTGGCCCCAGCGCAGGAAGCTGTAGCGCTCCTGGTTGCGCTGGAATTCGATCTTGCCGTTGAGATCCAGCGCGTCCGGGCTGCCAAACACGTCGACCTGCACGGAGTGGTCGATGACCAGCTCGGACGGAATCAGCGGATTGATCTGGTCAGGCTTGCCGCCCAGCGCCACCACGGCGTCGCGCATCGCGGCCAGATCGACCACGCAGGGCACGCCGGTAAAGTCCTGCAGCACCACGCGCGCCGGCATGAAGGCGATTTCGGTATCGGGTTCCTTCTTCGCCTCCCAGGTCGCCACGGCTTCAATGGAATCGGCGGTCACGCTCACGCCGTCTTCGTTGCGCAGCAGGTTTTCCAGCAGGATCTTCATCGCGTAGGGCAGGCGCTTGATGTCGAATCGCTGGCCCAGCTTTTCGAGGCTGTGAATGCGGTAGGTGGTGTCGCCGACGGTGAGGTCGGACAGCGTGGCGAAGGAGTCGCTCATGGCGTTGTCCCTTTGGCTGGTGTCGATGGCGGGGTGGTTTTGCAGGTCGCCGGAGAGCTCGACGACAGGGTGCATAGTATGCCCTGTTGAGTACGAAAAATGAAGTATGTATGATCGATGCATACCCAGTTTTGCCGACGCCGCTCTGCCGACGTCGGCGTTGCAGGAGCATCGTATGGAAGCCACCGTTGCCGAACGCGGACAGATCACCCTGCCAAAACCGGTGCGCGACGCACTGGGCCTGACAAAGGGCGCAAAGCTCACCGTCGAGCTGGAGGGCAGCCGCATCATCCTGCGCAAGAGCGTGGACGATGCCATCTCGCGTGTTCGCGGCCGTTTCAAGCTGGATGGCTTCGCCAGCCCCGACGAAGCCATGCGCGCCATCCGTGGCCGGGCGCCTGGTGATCCGCTGGACTTCGATCCCGACGCCTGACGGCGTGGCCCGATGATCGCCATCGACTCATCCGTACTGATTGACCTCATGGCCGATGGCCCCGGTGCCGACGCAGCGGAGATCACCCTACGCGAATGCCTCGGTGCCGGTTCCGTTGTCGTCTGTGACGTGGTGCTGGCAGAGGTCTGCACGGCCCTGCGCGACGGAACCGAAGCGATGTCGGTGCTGGAGGAGATGAGCATCCGCTTCAGTCCGCTGGAAGCGAAGTCGGCGCTACGTGCCGGAGAGATGCAGCGTCGCTACCGCCAGCGTGGCGGCAAGCGGGTGCGCACGGTGCCCGACTTCCTGGTCGGTGCCCATGCGTTGCTTCAATGCGACGGTCTGATTACCCGCGACGCGAGCTTCTACCGCGACTATTTCAAGGGCCTGAAGCTGATCGTCCCCAAGGTGGCTCGCTGACGCAGCGCCGCTTGCCTCCAGGCGGTCGATTGGCCATGCTCGCCGCCAGACTTGGGCACAGGGAGGAGAAGCGGCAATGGCGAAGAAAGGCGAGTGGGCGGCGTTTCCCGGCCCGGCGAAGGATTTCGATTTCGACGGCGACAAGCTCAAGAAGGCCTGGCCCAAGCTGCACAAGGGTGACTGCGAACCGTACCCGGACGCCAAGGCTGTCACCGCGCAGCTAGGCAAGAAGGCCAAGGACGCCGATGACATCGCCAACCAGCTGCAGGATGCCTGGCGGGCCTTTCATGGCGGCGACTTCCAGCGGGCCTTCGAGATTGGCCAGTCACTCGGTCCCATCGGCGCTTCGGTCGCCTGCAAGGCGGGTGGCATCCATGCCGACCATCTCGTCGATGATGACAAGACCAAACTGTCGCGTTACGAACTGCTAATGCAGCTCGCCGAGGAGGCCAGCAATGCCCTGCCGGATTCCCCCAACGCCCACTACCGGCGCGCTTTCGCCATTGGCCGCTACAGCCAGGGCATTTCCATCGCCAAGGCGCTGAAGCAGGGGCTTGCCGGCAAGGTCCGTGACAGCCTCGACCGCACGCTGGCGCTGGCGCCCGATCATGCCGAAGCGCATACCGCACTGGGCCTGTACCACGCGGAAATCATCGACAAGGTCGGCGCCATGCTCGGCGGACTGACTTACGGCGCGAAGGCGGCGGTCGGTGAGGAGCACCTCAAGCGCGCCACCAAGATCACTCCGGATTCACCGATCACCTGGATCGAATACGGGAACGGCCTGATGCTGCTCTATGGCGACAAGCGCGAGGACGATGCCGCCGAGGCCTACGAAAAGGCCTCCAAGCTCAAACCCAAGGACGCCATGGAATGGCTGGACGTCCAGTTCGCGAAGTCCGAACTGGAGTAATCCCTGCGAATCTCGAACCGTCTCGCCTGTCTAGGGGCTTCAGTTCTCAAAACCGCTGGCGAAGACCTCAGGGACATCGGCTGCGAAACGGGCGACGCAGGACTTGTCGGCGTCCAGCGTCACCAATGCGCTCGGGTTCGGGCCATTCGCGAGGCAGTCGCCGTCCCAACCGAGGAAATGCCAGCCGCTGGCTGGCGTCGCGGACAAGGTGATCGCGGGAGGCGTTTCTGCATGGTAGTAGGCTGCGCAGCTGCCGCCACCCTGGGTGCAATCCACGATGGCGCCCGACTCGGCTGTCGGCAAAGCATCTGCTGACACCGAGCCCGCGCCGGTTACCGTCACCGACAGCAATTGCTGGATGGCTTCCGTAGCGCCGATATCACAGGCTACACCGATCGGGCGAGGCATTCCGCGCTGGTCGGCGGTTTCGATCACGAGGCAACTGCCGTTATCGATGGCGGGGCTGCCCGGACCCGGAAGCCGGCTGGCGGAAAAGCCACCGTTGTCCTGCAGGACGCCAAGCAACGGGTCGTCGGTACTCAGCGCCCCCGAACAGACGGCGCCACCCGGACAGCCACCCTGGACAACGCTATTGACGAATTCGATGCTGGTTGTGCTGCTAGGCTTGTACAGCACGTCGACGCTTTCGCCGCTCGAGCTGTTTCCCCAGAAGATGACGTTCTCATAGCGCTGCGTATCTTCAGCGCAGCCGGCACACGAACTGCTGATCGCGCCGCCAGCATTGAGGGTGGCATTGTTGCTGAAGGTGCCATGGCTCAACGACAGGTCGAAATACGATGGCGTCGTGCCCATGTCGTTACCAGCGACCTTGTTGTACAGCGCACCACCCGTGGAACCACCGACCACGTAGTTGCCATCAAAGGTGACGTTGACCAGTTCCACGTTGCCGTGTCCGAGGGAGCCGACCTCGTTGGTGAGGGCGCCACCGGTGTTCGCCCAGTTGCCAGAGAACTCGGCGTTGGTCACGGTCAGGTAGGCGGTTGCGACGACGTTGACGTTGTAGATCGCACCACCGGAAGCGCTCTGGCCGCTGCGCTGGGCGCGGTTCCCCTGGAACACCACATCGCGCAGCACGGTCTGGTTGCCACTGCCGTTGACGGCGTGGATACCGAGGCCGCCCCCATACCAGGCCAGGTTGCCAATAAAGCGAATGCGCTGCAGCTGTGGGC